>Ga0078972_1002705_pt1 | contig 57171 bp, 52 predicted proteins | sample YelNatPaOPGAMG01_FD_67568 | JGI IMG/M metagenome (GOLD analysis project Ga0078972, IMG submission 67568) | Hot spring thermophilic microbial communities from Obsidian Pool, Yellowstone National Park, USA - OP-RAMG-01 (SPADES assembly) (version 2) | ecosystem: Environmental > Aquatic > Thermal...
TGTATTATAGCTCTCGATAATTGAGCGTCTTCTTTGTCTGGTTGCGGCCTCTGCTATATCATCACCAATTATGGGGTGGGAGTTGTCAAAGTTTTCAACTGCTTTGGGCGAGGAAGATGAATCTAAGTTAGACGTATTTTTTGGCGGCGGTTCTGAATAGTCGCAATATCCATCGTTGTTTGTGTCTATGTATCTTGAACATTTTCCGGGATATGGGTCATACTGAAGTCCCTTTGGGCATTGGCCCCACACGCTGCTCATAGAATCTGCAAATGAATTCGAGCTAATTGACAGCACTTTGAAAGCAACGATAACACCAATAAGCTTTTTAATAAATGATCTTCTACTACACATATCACACATTTTCTTGCTCCTGATTTAGAATTTAGTTATGTATAATACGCTAACAATAAACTTAAAGTAACAAAAAGAGAAGAGAAAATTTTTTCTCTTCTCTTTTTAATTTATCTAACCCTTGGACCAAGGGTTAACAGCTTGACCCTCAGGAACTTTGTGGGGGAGCGAATATTTCACTAATTTTTGTCATCCAAAATTCTGATTCTTCTGTCATTCCGTATGTGTTAAAAACATATTCTGATTCTGTTTTAAACTTCTCCATTTTATCTGGCAATATAAGACCAGATCTTGCCATAGAGAGTATTGAGTAGTAGACCAATCTTGCATAAAGCCCGACAAGCTCTGGGTGTTCTTTCAAAGAATCTATTACAATGTCTATGCTTTTTCTAAAATCATCAATAGAGTCCTGAGTTTTTGATGCCTCTACGTTATTGATTCCTCTGTTCATATAGGTTACAGCAAGATCGAGATTTAGAAAGCCCTTTGTTTCTACCTCTTTTTCGAGTAGGTCTATTGCTTTGTTGAAAGTTTCAAAAGATTGATCAAAATTGTTCATATTTTTTTGTGTAATTGCAAGTTGATTTAGCGCATGAGTATAGAGTCCTGGATTAGAAAGGGAACCATTTTTGTGGCACTCATCGTATAGGTTTACTGCCTCCTGTATTTGAGAGAGTGCTTCATCAAGTTTTCCCATCTGCCCCAAATTTATTCCCTTGTGAGTCAGGAGCCTTGCAATATCTTCTTGATTATTACCGAAATTTGCATCTAATAATTTCTTTCTAAGAGAAATTGATTCATCCAGGTCCTTCATTGAGCCCTCGAAATCTTTACCGGAAGCCCTTATGAGGCTCCTTATGTCCAGTGTGGTTGCAAGAATATCCACTTCTTCGTTTGACTGGCTGTCATGAAGTTTTTCAACTAATTCCTGCAATATCCCCCTTGCCTCGTCTAACTCGTTCTTGTTCACAAGCTCAACAGCGTTTTGAAGCCTTTCTTTGTAATCTACTAAAGACATAATTCCTCCATAAATTTTTTATCTACCAATATAAATAGTATCTTATTTTTTTAAATTTGTGTAGGAACTATTTTTTTTGCTACCAATTTCCGATCTTCACTGTTATGTGTTAATGTGTTTTAATATATATAGTGATATCTTTAACTAAAAGGGCAATTAAATTAGCTGAAAATAATGGCGGCGAGATTTATATCTTACCCTCAAGAGATCTATTGTGCAGCACTTGAGGAACGGGTTCTGGAATTCCATCAGTTAGATGGGGAAGACCAAAAAAAGATTTTGATAATCACTTTCGCATACAGTTTGATGATGTGGTTTTGTATGTGCCAGATAATTTTTCCTATGACAAAGATTTAATTATTGACGCAAAGTCGAGCTCTTATGGCAAGGAATATATTTATATATATGCTTTAAATGGAGGTAAAAATGCCTAAAATCGAGTTTGATATAGATGCTAAAGAATACATACAGTCAAAGGGTTCGAAAATTTTTTTCTTGAATGCATCATCGTGTTTTTCCTGAAGTAGACTTCCGTTACCCCCCTCAGTTCGAGCGGGAGAGCCTATGGAGGACGTATCATACAAAGTTTTTGAACAGGAGGGAATAGAAATTTATATTCCAAAGGAATTAAATCTTAAAAGTAACCTTCGAATCGCTTTGAAGAAGTTTTTGTTTTTTAAAGAGCTCGTCGTGGTATTTTGATATGCTTAAAGATATATTTTTAAAAACTTCTTTATCAAAATATATGTCATTTAGAAAATCTCTGAAGACATATAAGGAGAGAGGTTTTGCAGCTTCTTTGCAAAAGGGTATATCGAAAATAAAATATGAAATTTTTGAAGCAAAAGATGCATGGAAGGACCTAAGAGTAGTAAAAATAAATTTTGATTACTTTCCTAAGATACCAGTCCAACACAATAATGTTTCATTTACTTTAGTTAATAAGGACGAGATTCATTATGCCCTGAATCTAAGAGATAGTTTTTTGAAAAACAATCCGGATACTGATTTTGTAATAGTTGTTGTAGATCTTTTAAAGGACATTAGAGAGTATAGGCTTTTTAATGAACTCGTTGCAAAAGGCGTAAAATTTTTCTTTTTGTGTGAGCTTTTGTCAGAAATTTCCTGTAGGGATATGCACAAAGTATTGTGGACTTCTAGTAAAGAGGATGCAAAAAGCTGGGTCCTGTCTTATGTTTTTGAATATTTTGCCCATATGGGGTTTAAATCGAGCTTATACTTATCAAAAAATATCTTTTGTCTATCTGAAATAGGCGGCATATTTGAACTTTTAGATGATTATGATGTAGTACATTTTAAGAAATCAATATTTGCTATAAAAAATACTGAAGCTACAATTGAATATTTTCATAAAAACGAAACCTCTAAATTAAAATATCTTGAGTTAGATGATTTGCAATACACTCTGACTTTTTATAATCTTGAAAAAGACGACATTATTTTTAAAGATTCTGGTTATTTTGTATCCAGGAACAATTTACTTAAGAAGGTTGCGCTCTTTGAGTTTAGTGGCTTTTATCTTGACGATCTATTTTTATTTGATCACGTAAGCTTTTTTGGTTCGATAAATAAATCCTACGTTAAGCTGGTAGGCGAATACTATAACAAAGATTTTTTCTCCAATAAAAGAAAGTTTGGGGAAATGCTTTATTATTTTGAACATCTCCCTCTTACACAGATAATGGTGCCTCTTGAGGTTAGAAAAGAGTATTCGGAAGAAATATTTAAAAGGTTTAGAAATCCTTATCTGCCAGATAGTGAAAATGTAAGGGCAATACTATCTTTTTTGCATCCAAAATATAGCTCAGTAAGTAGATTCGCCCGTTGTGTAATTGAATCAAGAAGAGATTTAAGCATAATTTTTTCGGGAGCTGGCGTAATAGACACCTCAATTTTAAAAGACATCTTAAAAGTTAGCTACAATCTTACTAACACCTCTCGTATTGAGCGCAACCCTTTCGGAATAAATATTGTTGGATTTTTTGAATCAAAAATTGGTTTGGGAGTGCAAGCAAGGTCCTTTTTTAGAAAATCTTCTTCGCTTGGAGTTCCCTGCTCTTTATTTTTTTTACCGGTTCCATCAAACATAAGCGTTTCTCCTGAAGAAATTAAAAATATCGCATGTTTTAACGTTGACAACCTATCTTTTAACAATACAATTTTTTTTATAAACTCACAGGATCTGGTTTATTTGAAAGACATATCAAACAACGTTTTCAAGGGCAAGACGTCCGCAGTTTGGAATTGGGAGTTTGATAGATATTTTGATGATACAGAGGCATTTTCTTGTGTAGACGAAGTTATGTGTTATTCTGATTTTGCTAAAGATGCTCTAATAAAGGCTGGAGGGAAAAAGGTTTTTAAATTTCCATATCCTTTTAGTCATGATTGGAGAATATTGCAGCACAGAAAAAATCTTCGCGCAACCTTTGGCTTTTATGACTCATTTGTATTTATGTTTATACTGGATTTTTTTAGAGATTTTGACAGAAAAAGGCCATTCTTGCTGCTAAAAGCCCTGTCCAGGGTTGTAAAAGAATATAGCGATGTTATCCTTATTTTTAAGACCTTCCAGGCAGCAAAATATTCTGAAAATCAGGCAAAAATTGCTAAGTACATCAAAGAGCTTGATATTACTGAAAACGTCATATTTGTAGACGAAACCACAAATAGAGACGGATACATTACTATTCTAAATGCTGCTGATGCCTATGTCTCACCTCACAGTTGTGAAGGCATGGCACTTCCTCTCATAGAGGCTATGTGGCTTGGTAAGCCTGTAATAGCGACAGGATATGGTGGAAATCTTGAATTTATGAACAAGGATAATTCAATACTATTGAACTATGGGTTCGAAAAGATAGGCGAAAATAATTCAGGATACAATCCTGATTGGGAGTGGGCACTTCCTGACGAAGAAGATCTGTATAAGTCGATGTTGAAATTAGCAAAAGATAGGCAATTTGCCCAAGAGCTTGGCAAGAGAGCAAGGCTTTCTATCAAAGAGAAGTATTCTGTTGAAAACTTTTCTAGTGCCCTGTATAACCTTTTTGAAAGGGAAAAGTAAAGTGATCTCAAGAGAGGCAGTCAAGAATTCTATTTCAGAATCGATAGAGATAAAAAACAAACTTCTAAAAGATGAACAATTTTTAGAAATGGTTGTAATGTCTTGTAAGGTTATATCTGCTGCCCTTAGATCTGGTAAAAAACTCTTAATTGCAGGCAATGGTGGATCTGCGGCTGATTCCCAACATATTGCTGCTGAGTTTGTGGGCAGGTTTTTGATGGACAGAAGAGCCCTAAGCGCTATAGCGCTTACTACTGATACATCAATCATCACAGCGATTGCAAACGATTTTGGTTACGAAAGCGTATTTGCGAGACAAATAGAAGCGCTTGGAGAGGCTGGTGACGTATTTCTTGCAATTTCTACGAGTGGCAATTCAAAGAATTTGATAAAAGCCCTCAGAGTTGCCCAACTTAGCCATATAAGCACCATCTCTCTCACCGGGATGACGGGTAGTGAGATGGAAAAACTCTCTGATATCTGCATAAACGTACCTTCAAGATTGGTTCCCAGAATACAGGAGTCTCATATAATGATCGCCCATATTATTTGCGATATGGTCGAAAGGAATCTATTTTCAAAATCCATTTGAAATCTCTCTCGAAAATCCAGAATGTTTACTCTCTCTTGCCTCTTAGATATTGAAACTAAAACACAAACCATCGAGCATCTTGCTCAGGGATTACTTTTCCGAAGCAGCAAGTTGGGCTAATACAACTCCCCCTATGAATGAATTCAGTAACATCCTTTTTAAATATATTGTAGATTTTTGTCGATATCCTTAACAAGGTATATTATGTTGATTAAAATTAATATTAATAGAAAGGAGGTGAAAAATTGAATTCCTTGCCTTTAATTAATTTACCCATATCGCAGTCAAGTGGTTCCATGTCTAATCCAAATCAGGTGCCTGGATCTCAGGATGAGGCTTTTTCCTCTCTTTTGGAGCAAATTGTTAGTGAAGCAACTCAAGTTGAGTCAAATATAGTCCAGGGCTCTCAGACTAATCTTTCCAGCTCAACTGCGTCTAAGTCTCAATCTCAGACGACAACTAATGATCAAGGTTCTGCTATTCAAGCTCAACCTTTGCCTGTGCCGGTTTATGTCTCGAATCAAATACCTATTCTAAACATACCAGTACAGACTCCCATATCAACACAAATAAATTCACCATCATCGCAACCACAATCGCAAAATATCGCGAGCGATCAAAGTGCTATAAATCCCTCTCCTATATCTCAAACAATTGCTCAAACTTTAGCCCCCCTACAAGATATTCAATTAATTTCTATTCAAGCAACTCAGCTTCCTGTTTTAACTCAAAATGCCCAGCTTACAAACTTAACAGGTACCAATTTATCAACAAATTCTTCTTCTGAGGGAAATCTTGTAGATCAGGCTATGTCAAACATTCTAAATTTAAACGCGAACTCGAGTGCCCAAACGCCTATTTCTACAATTGGTTCTCAGACAAACGCTAATCCATCAACCCAAACGACTTCTAACGTTAGTCAGTCTCAGCCATCAGCTCAGGGTTTGACAGATAATCTTGGCATTTTGTCTGCCAATCAATCAAATCAAAATATTGCAGGATCAATTGCAAACTTGCTAACAACTTCGCAAAATGTATCTAATATATCTCAAAATAGCTCTCAGACAAACCCTAATTCATCAGCCCAAACGACTTCTAGCCAAAATCCTCAGCCTGTTTTAGGTCAACTTACGAGTGCTCCACAGATAACTATGAATTCTCAAAATATCAATCAATCAATCGTTTTGCCAACTTCCACCACTAACACTCTAATCTCATCTCAATTCCAGGGAAACCAGCAGATATTTTTACCCCAAAACCAAATCATAGCCCAAAACATCTCAAACAATATTACTTCTCAGATATTGAGTAATCTTCAATCTCCTTCTGCAAACTCTCAATTGATAACATCCCAAGCTCTTTCTGGTCAGATCGTGTCAAATTTCGATCAAACTAACTCTCAATCTTCTGGCAAAACATCGTCAAATGGTGAAGAAGCTGTTTTTTCTGGTTTAGGCACAGCTAATTTGTCAAATAGCAGCGCTCTTATAATGCCAAACCAAAGCATATCATATCACTCCCTGTCTATAGATGCCTATCAGAAGGTCCAAAACATGATGCAGGATCTTAGATCGGGCACCCCAAAGGATGTAGAGTTCTTATTGGAACCGCCAGATCTGGGTAAAGTAAAGTTAAACGTATCCCTTGATAAGGCAACAAATGCTGTAAATATGACATTTTTTGTTGCTGACGACGTTGCAAAACACGCTATTTTGTCAAATATCCAGGATTTCAGACAGATCCTTCAGTCAAATGGTTTTACAGCAAATAATGTAAACGTATATGTGGGTTCCGATCAAAAGGGCCAGGGTTTCAGCCAAAGTTTTAGTCGATCAATTTATCCAACTTCCACTAGCAACAGTACGTCTTTTGACAGCGCAATCTTATCGGGTATCCAGAGTCTCAAAAGCGGTGTAGACGTAAGAGTATAAGAAAAGGAGGTAATATAGATGTCAGTTTCAAGTGTAAGCTCGACTGGTAACGCTGCTAGTACGAGTTCTAGCTCTAGCTCAAGCTCTAGCTCTAGCTCCAACAGCTTGACAAGTACGAATTCTTTTTTAACTTTGTTAATTGCTCAGCTACAAAATCAGGATCCTCTTGATGCAATGAGCACAAGCGATTTTATGAATGAATTGTCAGCATTAACCACTACCCAACAGATGACAAATATGAGCACTACAGTCCAAAATTCTATGACGAACATAAATAATCTCTATGCAACTGGTTTGATAGGCAAAAACATTCAATATACAGCAACTGACAATAGCAACCAAAGCGCAACAGTTTCTCAGGTGACCATCAGCAATGGTACGCCTTCCCTGGTATTAAGCAACGGTTCTACAATAGGTCTTTCAAGCGTGACAAGTGTTTCATGAAGGTAGATAAAGTTCAAGGGCAGAATATTGCGAATAATACTAACTCGATCACACAATCGTCTTCTAATTTTGCCGATGTTCTAAACAGTGAATTAAGTAGCATAAATCTTTCAAACCACGCATCGAAGCGTCTAGAGTCGAGAGGTATAAGTCTTAACTCTCAAGATATTTCAAGGATGAACGATGCAATGGAAAAACTTTCGAAAAAGGGCTCAAAAGAGTCTCTCGTGCTTATGGATAACAGGGCATTTGTAGTAAATCCAGGTAGCAAAACTATAATTACGGCTGTTAGCCAGGATAATCTGAAAGACAATATATTTACAAATATTGATAGTGCAATAATATTATGAAATGGGCTGGACCGCTTGTCGGAGGCCCTCGAAAAATTAAGGAGGGTAAAATATGTTAAGAGCTATGTCTTCTGCCGTTAGTGGCTTAGAAAATAACCAGACAGCCATGGACGTGATAGGCAATAACATTGCAAACGTTAATACAATTGGTTTTAAGGGAAGCACTGTTAACTTCTCTCAGATGTTAACTCAAACCTTGAGCAGTGCGTCTGCACCTCAAAATGGTCTGGGCGGTATCAACCCTATGCAGGTTGGTTTGGGAACCCAAATTGCCTCTATTTCTACGCCTTTTGGAAGTGCTTCTACACAGAATACCGGGGTAAATACAGACCTAGCCATACAAGGCAATGGATTTTTTATAGTAAACAACGGATCTCAAAATTATTATACAAGAGACGGATCTTTCAACGTAGATGCAAATGGCAATCTTGTAAACAGCGCAGGACTCAAGGTTCAAGGTTGGCAGGCTGATTCGAGCGGCGTAGTAAACCCATCTGGTCCTGTGTCAGACTTAACTGTTCCCATAGGGCAGTCTATGCCTGCAAAACAGTCAAACAACATCACTATGACGGGGAATCTGGACGCATCACAGTATGCTAATACCTCCTCTTCTACCACTCCATATGCCGTTACCTCATCAGGGGCTATATATGACTCTCTTGGCGTCTCTCACTCTGTTACTACTATTATTACTCCGACTGGAACCCAAAACTTATGGAAGTGGAGAAGCTTAACAACACTTCCATCAGCAGATGTTCCCAGTAAGACTGCCTCTGCTCCTACAGGACCTGCTAGCGCAACTGGTAATGTAACCTTATCTCTAAATGGAGATGCAATCCAGAGCATAGTTGGCGACAATGTACCATATACTCTTTCTATTACCGTTCAATCTGGCGATAGCGCTTCTACAATAGAGCAGAAGGTTATAAACGCTATAAACAACGATCAAATACTGAAAAATTATTTTGTTGCATCTGATAGTACTACAACTCCTGGTAGTGTTAACCTTCAGTCAAAACTAGTGGATCCCACAGGAACCTATGGCACTAACTGGTTTAGCATTACTGAGACTGATGGTTCTACAGGAGCTGCTACAGGGCTTAATAATTTTTCTTATGCTTCTACTGATGTAGGCACAACGCCTGTTTCGAATGTCTATGCCACCTCCGGTTTTGGGACAATGACCTTTAATACCAATGGCTCTTTGTCAAATGTGACAACTACTTACCCATCTCCTTCAGCCTCTGTGGCAAACCTTTTGATAAATCCGTCATCGGGCGCTTCTACTCCCTGGACTCCTACAATTAATTTTTCTGGCATGACACAGTATGGTGGCTCGTCCAGTCTAAACTTTGCCAGTCAGGACGGATACTCCTCTGGGTCTTTGCAGAGCTATTCTATAGGTCAATCGGGCGTTATTACGGGTACATATTCGAATGGACTTACAAATTCTATTGGTCAGATTGCTCTGGCTAACTTCCCAAATCCTTCAGGTCTAACGAGCGATGGATCAAATATATATAGCTCATCTTCGAATTCTGGAACGGCTCAGATAGGTGCTGCTGGTTCTGGAGGCATTGGATCAATTATTCCAAGCGCTCTCGAGATGTCCAATGTAGACCTTTCTCAACAGTTTACGAATTTGATTACTACTGAAAGAGGTTATGAGGCAAACGCAAGGGTTATTACTACATCTGACCAGATGCTTCAGGACCTTCTCTCATTAAAGGCTACTCCATAGGAGTTTTAAATTAGGAGGATTTGATTATGGATAATTCTATTTTTACTGCCACAAGCGGCGTTCTCTCCAGTCAGAGCGCTCTGGACGTGGTGGCAAACAATATATCGAATAGTAACACAACGGGGTTCAAAGAAAGCGGGACGAATTTTTCAGACATATTGTCTCAAGAGCTCTCTTTTGCCACCCCGACAACTAACCCGCTTGAAGTTGGCCTCGGGTCTACCCTTGATTCTACGCCGGTATCCTTTGCTCAGGGACCAATTCTCCAAACGAATAACCCAACAGATCTTGCCCTTAGCGGAAACGGTTTTTTTACGCTTTCTGATGGCACAAATACTTTCTACACAAGGGATGGATCCTTTAGCCTTGATAGCAACGGCAACCTGGTAAGTGCAGATGGCTTATACGTACAGGGTACAAATGGTAATATAAATATAAATACAGCTGCTAAAGGATATACTGGCTTTACAGTGAACCCTGACGGATCTGTTTACTCAAACTTCTCAAACGGTCAATCGACATTAGATGGCAAAATTAATGTGGTTGGTTTTACAAACGAACAGGGCCTTGTCAGCGTTGGTGATAACAACTTTATTTCGTCGTCAAATTCTGGTAGCCCCATATCTTTTAATAGCGGCTATTCGATAACCCAAAGCGCCTTAGAGGGGTCCAATACTGATCTTGCGGCTCAGATGACCAATTTGATTAATTATGAGAGGACTTATCAGGTTAATGCCCAGGCTATTACTACGAGCGACAGCATGCTTCAGACCGCAATAGGACTTATTGTATGATAAAATTAACTAAGCTTAACGACGCGGTGTTCATTTTGAACTCAGATTTGATAGAATCTATAGAGAGCTCTCCTGATACTATGATAACTCTCTTTACGGGGAAGAAATTTATGGTAAAGGAGTCTCCAGAAGAAATAATAGAAAAAATCATTGATTATAATAAAAAGGTAGGTTTAAGATTTGCCCAGGCCAGAATGCAAAACACATCTGAAGATGATAGATAAAGTATGGATATAGCAACAGTTGCTGGCTTTGCTATTGCCTTTGGTTCGATTATCCTGTCTGTCGTTATTGAAGGCGGGTCTTTTTCTCACTATGTTAGCCTTACAGCTTTTATATTGGTTATTGGTGGAACAACAGGTGCTGTAGTTATAAACACAACTATGGATCAGTTAAAAGCGGTTCCAAAAGTTCTTAAAAAGGCTTTTTTTGCACCAAAGGATAATCCCGTTGCGGTAATTGATCAAATTGTAAGACTTGCTGAAAAGGCTAGAAGGGAAGGTCTTCTCTCTCTTGAGGCCGAGCTTGAGGGCGTTGATGACATGTTTATGAAACGTGGAGTCCAGCTGGTGGTAGATGCTGTTGACCCTGAACTTGTCAGGGCTATTCTTGAAAACGATTTAGAGATTATGGATGCAAGACATAAATCTGGTGAGAACTTTTTTGTGGGGCTGGGTGGATTTGCTCCTACTTTAGGTATCCTTGGGACTGTTATGGGACTTGTTCACATGCTTGCAAACCTGGCCGATCCCAGCGGAGTCAGCCAGGCTATTGCAGGTGCTTTTATCGCAACCCTATATGGCGTTGGCATAGCCAATCTTGTCTTTTTGCCTATTGCAGGGAAGTTGGGCGTAAGAAGTAAAGAAGAGGCTCAGATTAAGACTATGGTTATGGAGGGCATATTGTCAATACAAGCAGGGGATAACCCAAGAATAATAGAGGAAAAATTAAAGGTGTTTTTGCCCCCTACACTTAGGCTTTCATATGAAGCACAGAAAGAAAAGGAAAGAGTTAGTGCATAATGGCTGATGTACTAAGTCAAGACGAAATAGATGCAATTTTAAACGCATTTAATACGGGGCAAGTTAGCGCTGACTTGCTTGAAAAGGAACCAGAAAAGACTGTAAAGACCTATGATTTTAAAAGACCAAGCAAATTTTCAAGGGATCACCTTAGGACTCTTGAATTGATACACGAAACTTATGGTAGGCTTGTAGCAACTTCACTTTCTAGTTTGGTAAGGGGGAGCATGAGGTTTGATTTTTCTTCAATTGATCAGGTCCCATATGAAGAATTTATAAATTCTTTAATACCCCCTGCAATGATTGTTGTGATCAGCTGGGAGAATACAGGACTCTCAATGGTGGTGGAGATGAATCTGAACATAACCTTAGCCCTTGTAGACAGACTCTTAGGGGGGTCTGGTCTTCCGCCTCCCAGCCCAAGGGCGCCAACTGATATAGAGACCGCTTTGATTTCAAAACTTGTAGACAGACACCTTGTGGCTCTGGAAGAGGCGTGGAGGACAGTTTATCCTGTTAGCCTATCCTTTGTAGGCACGGAGACGAATCCAGAATTTGCGCAGGTGGTTCCTGCCAACGAAATGGTTGTGTTAATTACTATGGATATAGGTATTGGAGATCTTAGTGGTATTATGTCCTTAGCTATCCCTTATAGCTTACTTGAACCAATAGTAAACCATCTTTCAGCGCAAAGATTTTTTGTAAAGAAAAAAGCAGAAAACGATCTTGAAAAGGAATATGTTTATCAACACGTTTTAAATGTTATAGTTAATTTACAGGTTTGTTTAGGCCATATGCAAATTCCTTTGAAAGATCTTGTTAATTTAAGAGTTGGTGATACCCTTTTGTTAGACAGAAAGGTAAACAGGCCCCTTGAAGTTAAGGTAGAAAAAAAGCAAAAATTTTTAGGGATTCCAGGGAGAGTTGGAAAGAATTTAGCAATAAAAATTAATGATTTGATGAGGGAATGATAAGATGAATTTAAATGACGATCAAGTCGATGCAATAGGTGAAGTATTAAATATGGCAATGGGTTCTGCTGCCACAACTCTTTCGCAATTGGTTAACAAAAAGATATCAATTACCTCCCCAATGGTTGACATAAGCGATGTTGAACAGATAGCCGCCGATTTTGAAGATAATTCAATTGGTGTGATAATAGGTTATGAAGGAGAGATTGAGGGCTCTTCTTTGCTTGTTGTAAAAAAAACTGACGGTTCAATTATTGCTGACCTTATGATGGGAGGAGAAGGCAATCCAGAATTGCCCTTTGATGAGCTTGCTATGTCTGCTCTTCAAGAAGCTATGAATCAGATGATGGGTGCATCGTCCACTGCTCTTGCTAGCCTTTTGGGTGGTAGAATAGACATAATGCCGCCTCAGGTATTAAATTTTGATGAACAGCCTATTGTAGAATCACTTAATCAGATAGCTTCTGGAAATGAAGCGGTAGAAGTGCTCTTTGACTTCACTGGAGAAAATGTTTTCCAAACAAAACTGGTTATGATACTTTCTGAATCTGTGGCTCAAAAGATGGCTGCAATGGCTGTCAATAAAGCAAAGGCAATGCTTGATGCTGAAGAGAGCCCTTCGGAGATTTCATCAACTGTTCCTGATGAAAACCTCGGCGCCCCAACTCAAGTCGGTGGCAATGTTCCCCAGGTTACTGGCAACGTAAATCAGGTAATAGTACCACCATCTCCCCCTCAGGACAGTTTTCAACAACAACCTGGTGGATATCCACCACAGCCTTCTCAACAAAACCCATATAATTATCCACCACCACCATATGGATATCCACCACCACCTACATATCAGCAGCAGCCTCAAATACAAGCTTCTCAAGCTCAATTTCAGCAGCTCCAACCCTCGCCTCAAGGCGATTCAATTAATATTGAAAATCTTTTAAATATACCCCTTGAGCTCAGCGTTTCTCTTGGCGACGCCAGGATGACTCTGAAAGATGTGCTAGAGCTAAGATCAGGGTCTGTTATTGAGTTAAACAAGTTAGCAGGTGAAGCCCTTGAAGTCAGGATAAATGATGAGTTGATAGCGAGAGGCGAGGTTGTCGTGATTGATGAAAACTTTGGTATAAGGATAACCGAGATTGTTAGTCCGAAAGAAAGACTTGAAAAGATATAAGTTATTTAATAGACAATTTTAAAGTCATTAAAGTCAAGGTTATTTTCGTCTTTTTTTGTTTCGATTTCTATTACGTTCGATCCAGGTGAACCCCTTTTTAACAGTTTTATTAGTTCATTAATCTTTTCTTCTTCGCCAACTGCTATAACCTCTACAGATCCGTCTTTCAAATTCCTAACTGTGCCTCTGAGACCCAATTCTCTTGCTATTCCCTGAGTAAAGGCTCTAAAATATACTCCCTGAACCTTTCCTATCACTTTGGCGTACAAAGTCATTATGCTTCCCTCCACGTTGCATTTAGTTTTTCTCTTTTATTTGCTAAAAGAAATATTGAGTCAATCAAACTGTTTCTAAAAGTTCCCGGGAGATCGCCTCTTTGTTGAGCAATTTTTCCAGCCGACTTAAAAAATATGCTGGCTCCAAGCGAAGCCTTTAATAGATCATTTTTTTCTATTGCAGCAAAAGCTCCATTAATAGATCCAAGCATACAGCCGCAGCCAGTTATTTTTGACATCATAAAACTTCCTCCCTCAACAACAAATACCTTTTCTCCATCGCTCACAAAGTCTTTTTCACCAGTGAGAAGAACAATACATTCATATATTTTTGCTGCTTTTTTAGCTATATCTGCATAATTTTTGTTAGTTGAGATGGCATCTACTCCAATGCCTTCTGCTGGCAAGTCGCAAAGGGTTGATATTTCAAAAGAGTTACCCTTTATAATGTTAATTTTTAGATTTTGTAAAAGATTTTTTGCTGTCCTTGTCCTGAATTTACTTGCACCAGCGCCTACAGGATCGAGAATCAGTGGAATATTTTTAAAGTTTGCATATTTTCCAGCAAGGAGCATATGATTTATTTCATCCTGTTTTAACGTGCCTATATTCAATAGTACTGCTGATGCCATATTTGTTATGTCATCTAATTCGGCTTCTTCCTGAGCCATGATCGGTAGAGCGCCAACTGCAAGGGTTACGTTTGCGCTGTCGTTCATTACTACATAATTAGTAAGATGGTGTATGAGAGGCTTTTTTTCTGCTATCTTTTCTAATATTTCTTCAATCCAATTGTAATCGCCCATATCTTATCTCCTTAAAAAATTTATAAGATGTTTAAAGGTAATATATATTTTATAATACTATAATTTGTTTATTTTTCTCATAAAATTGTAAATTAAAAATCTTTAAAAAAGAATGAGCCTATAAATTACTAAAAGCCCAAAAAGATTCTTGTTTTTTATTAAAAAATTAATATTATTTATGGTGGATTATTTAAAATCTACAATCAAATATTTGGCGTTATAATATTTAAAAAGATTTATTTAAGGAGGATACATTGTTTAAAGATATATCTCAATTTATTGACGTAAAAAAAATTTTAGATGAATTAGTCACTAGGTCTGACTTAATAGTATTGGATCTTGGCTGTGGCACAGGAGCCCTTTCAGTACCCTTTGCCAAGATGCTTAACAAGGGGACTGTATTTGCTGTTGATAAGAATTCTGAAACACTAAATCTAATGTTAGATCGAGCGAAAAATGAAGGTGTAAATAATATAGTTGCTCTGGCGTCAAGTTTTGAGGACATAGATTTCCAGGAAGAGTATTTCGATCTCATAATTTTGTCATCTGTTTATCATGAATTAGAAGATGCTCCTCTAATGTTAAAGAAGTTAAATAAATGGCTGAAGTCTACAGGAATATTATCTATAATCGAATGGAAAAAAGAGAGAAAAGAGAACTTTGGACCACCAGCAATGGTTAGGGTAGAAGAAGATCTTTTACTGGGTACACTTGTTTTTTCGGGTTTTAATTTAATTCATATGGAAGATCTAACAGATTCAATTTACCACGTTATATTACAGAAGTCTGATAAGGTTTGTAAAATCTGAAGAATTTTTGAATTTGAAATATAGAAAGGAAAATCATTATGATTGAGGTAGAAAAGGCCAAGCTATTGATATTGCAAAATGCGTCCGTTTTGGGCAAAGAGTTAGTGCCTACCATAGACTCTATTGGCAGGGTACTTGCTGAAGACGTAAGCGTAGAAGAAGACGTACCAGTTCAAAACCTCTCTGCCATGGATGGGTTTGCTATAAAACTGCCATGCAGCTATGAGTGCAAAATAGTTGGAGAGTCTACAACTGAGAAACCGTTTTCAAGAGAAATCTTTCACAATGAAGCGGTGAAAGTTTCAACAGGCTCAATACTTCCTCGGGGTAGCAATGTTGTAGTACTTGTTGAAGACGCCATAGTGAGCGGAGAAACTGTTCGTTTTAAGAAGATACCATTGGAGGGAAAGAATATATTTAAAAAGGGGGAAGAGTATGAGGCTGGCTCAATTGTAGCCTTTAATGGCTTAAAAATTTCTCCCTTCGATTTAGGAACTTTCTGTAGGCTTAATAAAAGTAAGATAAAAGTCGTAAAAAGATTAAGGATATCGCTTCTTGCAATTGGTGGAGAGCTTGTAGATTGTAATGAACAAGGCATGTATAAAAATTTTTTAACGCCTACCTTTGAAGCAATTTTAAATAAACCTCACATAAAAATTCAAAGAAATCTTATATGCAAAAGTAACTCTGAGATCGAAAATAACTTAGAAAGGTCTTTGTACGACTCAGATATAGTAATCTCCTTTGGTAACGCCTCATTTGATAAGAGCGATGGTTTATTTCCAATTGCGCAAAAGGTATTTGACCCCCTTTTTTGGAGGGTGAAGATGCAGCCTGGCAAGTCGATAATGGCTTTTAAGAAAAATAAGACGTTTTATTTTGGTTTATCTGGCAACGTTTGGGCTGCTGTCTTGGGTTTTTATCTCTTTGTAAGACCTCTGATATTTCTTCTTTCTGGCCAGGACTATTCTCTTAAACCATTTGATGTTATGCTTGGTGAACATTTTAAAAAATCATCCAAAGAGGTAAGGTATTTAAGAGGGACTGTAATTGACAATAAATTTTATTTTAAAAAATTTTCTCAAAACAGCCACTCATTCAAAGGATTTCAAAATATGACGCATATTGCCAGATTAAATCCTGGGCCAGCTCAAGAAGAAGGAACCTTGATAAGAGTTTCTCCATTTTCCCTGGAGGTATAAAATGTATCCGCTAAAGAAAATTCCTATTGAGGAAAGTGTTGGTATGACATTAGGTTATGATCTGACGAGGATCGTACCTGGTAAACACAAGGAGGCTGTTTTTAGAAGGGGCCATGTAATAAGTGCTGATGATATATCTATTTTGAAAGAAATTGGCAAGGATTTTATATGGGATTTAAAGATAGCTGAGGATGAACTTCATGAGGATGATGCTGCCCTAAGGCTTGCAAGTGCAATATCGGGCGATAACTTAATCGTGAAAATGCCCGGTGAAGCATGGGCAGATGTCATAGCAGCCAAAAAAGGACTTTTTAAGGTAAGAGTAAGACAACTTGATGCCATAAATTCAAGAGGAGATACATTGGTCGCCACATTAAAGGATAATACCGTAGTTGATGAAGGCAAAGTTGTCGCAAAGGCTAAGGTTCAAGGTTTGGTTGTCAAAAAAAGAGAAATAGATCTAATAGAGGGTGAGTGTAAGAACCTTGGCAAAGTATTATTGTTATATCCATTTAAAAGTATGAAGGTTGGGTTGATCGTTACTGGTTCCGAGATCTTTTATGGGAGAAAAGAAGACTCTTTTACTCCTCTGGTTGCAAAAAAGGTGAAAAAATTTAATTCTGAAGTAGTTATGAGGGAGAGCCTGCCAGACGATCCTGATTTAATATCTAATACCATATTAAAATTTGTGAAAAACGGCGCTCAAATTATAATTGTTACTGGGGGAATGAGCCCAGATGACGTGTCTGCTGAGGGTATAAGAAGATCTGGCGCTTCTGTGGTCAGCTATGGAGCGCCGCTTTCTCCTGGTGCGATGTTTCTTGTATCGTATTTAGGAGATCTGCCAATTTTTGGCATACCTGGGGGCGCGCTTAGATTTGACCCAGGGGCATTTGATCTATTTGGCCAAATAGCTTTTTCAGGTTTACGGATTACTTATGAGATGGTCAGACATTCTGGACATGGAGGATTGATGAGATGAATTTATTAAGAATTTGTTTTCACGTTTCGAAGTTAGAAGATTGGGTTGTTGCAGTAAAAAATATTAATAATTTCATAAGCGACATATCAGGTGAAAACGAATACGAAATAAGAGTTGTAGCTAACTCGGCTGGAGTTCTAATATTAACAAGCGACCTGAAAGGCGAGCTTGAGGCTGCCATGAAAGAGTTATCAGATAAAGGTGTAATATTTGAGTTTTGCAATAATGCGCTAAATTTTTATAAAATAGATACAGGTCTTGTGTTTAGCTGGGCAAAGATTGTGAAAGCTGGCATCACCGAGATAGTGAAGCTTCAGAATTTAGGTTTTGCTTATATAAAGCCATAAATATTAAAAGGGGGACAGCGTGAAAAAGTTAATATTATTTGGATTATTTTTTTTCTTTACTTTTAATCCCATTTCTAAAGCACAAGGATTTGATCCAAATGTATATACATGCAGAGATTTTGTTCAAAGCTATTCAACTGACTCTGGTAGCGTAGCTTTGCAGACATTATGGGTATGGGGTTTTTTGTCTTTTAAAGACGAGAGCTTGTTATCTCTAAATAGCGATATGTTGAAATCACTCACATCAGATTTGAGTGAGGGTTGTGCTCAAAATTTAAACGTAACCTTGCTTGATTTTGTAAGAAAGTATTTTACATTCCACTACGTTAGAAATTCAAAACAAGATGAAAATGTAATTTTTAATCCGAAAAAATATACCTGCAAAACATTCTTAGGTTCTCTTAACTCGAGTGACACAACCTCTGATGACTCTGTGGGATATGCGCTAATATGGGCTCTTGGATATACTGCCGCTTATAGACCAGATGACGTTGATGTGGTAGACGATCAAAGCGCTGGTACGATAGCTGGCTTTATGAAAAGCTTGGTCTGCAAAGACCCAAATGAGAATTTTTATAATTCTTTAAACGAATTATATATTAAATTGGAGAAAAAATAACTATTTAGCTTTTCTCATTTTTAAAAGCTTTTCTGAGATTGCGTGCAGGTCTTCTGCTACTTTGGATATCTCGTTTATAGACATCGCCTGGTCCTCTGATACCTTTGCTATGCTTTGAGAACCTTCAAGTATTTGCCTTACTGATAGGCTTATCTCCCCTAAGGTCTCGTTTATTCTATTGGCAAATTTCATCGATTCGGTTGCCAGCTTTTGTATTTCACTAGCCACCACCCCAAAGCCCTTGCCGTGTACACCCGCCCTGGATGCCTCTATTGCAGCATTCAAACCAAGAAGCCTTGTTTGATTTGCAATTTTTTTAATGAACGTGTTTATCGCGTCAGTTTCATCTAATTTGTTCCTTGCTTCATTAACAACGGCGGCTGTTTCCTGACTGGATGCCGCTAACTCTTCAGAGCTTGCTGATAGAGAACTAAGCGTTTGGGTTAGTGAAGAAGATGTTTTTTGGTTTTGATCTATAGCTTCAAACAACTTCATTTCTTCTATTTTTGCCTCTACCTGGAACATAAGATAATTTGATATTATTTTTCCCAGAGCATCGAACATTACAGTGAAATTTCCAATTCTTTCTCTTGGATTCATATGGGCATTTTTTAATGTTTTAAGTGATTCTTCTACATTTGGCACTCCAATTTCAGTGAAATATTGTCTGAAGTGTTCTATCATACCTTCATCGGGCTCTTTTGGCAAACACTGTCCGCCTGCAATATTACCTATTCTTTTTCCATAAAGCAAAACTGGTACTATAAAATCTTGTATGTTTGCATGACAAAAATAGTATTGTGGTTTTCCCTGGTCCATTGCGTCTTTGCCTCGTTTTGCTGCCTCCTGTTTACACCTGGATAGCCCCTTCTCTGTGCCGCGAATTACTTTGCCACACAGATCTGAGTGATTTATTACAGGGATGACAGGGGTACCCTCTGGGTCTGATACTGTCACAGCGAAATCAAGCTCTCTTGAAAGCTTGTCGAAAAAATCGTATATCCATTTTTTCTCTTCATCTGAAAGCAATTTTGATAATTTTAGCTCCTCATCTCCAAAGTAACTTATAGCCTCATTTAGCTTTTCCTCTGACATTTTTCCTCCTCAACTTATATATAAAAATCCTTATTTCTCTTTTATTGAATTTTACCATCTATTTGGTATACTACAGAAAATAAATTTTCTAAATTTTCAGAATAGTTAATATATATCCTAATCTATTTTTAACTTTTTCTGATAAAATACTACCATGAGATTAAAATTTTTGTTTTTAGCAGTTCTAATTCTTTGTGCTTTTGTTTCTAAAGCCAGTGCGAGCTCTCTTGATGCAAAAAAGGCTGTCATATTGCCATATCTTGCAGAAACAACCTTTTTAAACGAAGACCCCGGGTATTCTGGATCACAAATAAGAGCTTTTGACAATACTCTTCCTGGATATGATCTCAAATATATAGATACCGATGATGTCAACCTGTTTGAAAAAAAATTTAATGGAATAAACAGAGAATTTATTATGTCTTGTGCATATTTTGGTTTGGGCAGCGTTAATAAGGGAGATATTGTAGTACTGCCAATCATACATCTTGTGGATATAGTAAACCTACCTAATTTAATTTTCGAGAAGTATGAAATCAACGTCTGGCTTGAGATTAGGGTTTACAGTGCAAGGTCAGGTAGATTGATTTACGGAGTGTCCCAAAGGAATATAAAGACTTTCAATTCTGGCCCTGTTAAGTATATACCAGGAGGTGTTCCGCAAAGACTTAGGGAAATTCAATATCTTGACTATTTGCACAGTGAGATAAAAACTGCTTTGAAACCATTTTTGTCGGGAGATAGAATCTTAAGTGCCCCATACTACCCCCCTGGAGATAAGACCATTGGCGTAAAACCATCTATAATAGTCTTTCCTCCTCAGGCGAAAAATGGTATATATCTTGCTTCTTACGAAGAAACCCCCTTTCCTATGAGGATGTTTATAGATTCTTTGAAAAAATATAAAAATGATGTTATGCTTTTGTCTTTTCAAGACGTTGCGGCCTTTAACCCTACGGATATGTCTAGAGACTCAAGGTCTTTCATAGCAAGCAAGATGGGATATCTACCGGCAGAGACTCTTTTCTTGATTACTACAATTTCTCATGTACCAGACTTTCCACAGCCACTACTGTTGCCGCAACCTATAGCGTCTAGTCCAGGTGCGATTCTCGATTTGTTAAGCATGCCTTCATTTGGTGGATCCTGGTGGATTGGCCGTTTTCTGTCGCTTTCTCCAAAAAAGAAAATTCTTATGAACGTGGATTTTAAGTTGATTGACGTAAATGGAGATACGATCTGGTCAAAAGATATAAAGAAGAAAATATCATTCGATTGGCATGAGAACGAAACATGGGTTTCGAGGAAGCAGATACTCTTTGAACAGGGCAAGGTGCTCTCCGATATGATTCCTGAAATATGGCCTGACATAAACAACGCTATTGACAACTGGTCGTCAAAATAAAATTTGATTTATAAATCTTGCTCATTGATAAAACATTCTTGAAGTTGAACGTTGAAAATTAATTTTCTTAGAAAAGTTTTGTGCTGTATGTAATGGATTGTGCTTATATTAAAATGCTTATAGCAAGCTATTGTATTAATTTCTTTGTTGTAAAAATTCAAAAGACAAATAATTGTTGTGCTTGCAATTTTGTAATAAATATTTGATAATGTGAGTTAAAATAATAATCTTCAGGAGGTACAAAAATTGATCCAAAACAAGCATTATTTTTTCACCTCAGAGTCTGTTACAGAAGGCCACCCCGACAAGATTGCCGATCAGATTTCAGATGCTATTCTTGATGAAATTTTAGCTGATGACCCATCTGGCAGAGTAGCTGCAGAGACAACTGTTGCTACAGGACTGGTTTTAGTTGTTGGGCAGATTACTACAAAGACATATGTGGATATCCCTAGCATTATTAGAAAGACAATCAAAGAAGTTGGCTATACTAGGGCGAAATATGGCTTTGATAGTGAAACCTGTGCTGTTCTAACATCTATAGATCCTCAATCACCTGATATAGCAGGTGGAGTTAACGTGGCTTTAGAAAAACGTGGTGAAAAAGTAAATGCACCTGAAGAAGAGCTTGGAGCGGGAGATCAAGGAATGGTTTATGGTTTTGCCTGTGATGAGACAGAAGAGTATATGCCTCTTCCAATTACTCTTGCGCACAACCTGGCAAAAAGATTGGCTTTTGCTAGAAAAAATAGAATAATTCCATTTCTTAGGCCTGATGGTAAAACACAGGTTACTGTCGAATATGAAGGCTATAGACCTATAAGAGTAGATACCGTTCTAATATCCAGTCAACACAAACCAGACGTTGAAAACGACGAGATCGAAAGAGAGATTGTCGAAAAGGTTATTATGCCCGTAATTCCTGAAAATCTAAGGGATGACTCTATGAAGATTCTTGTAAATCCATCTGGAAGATTTGTGATTGGCGGACCACAAGGAGACTCAGGTCTGACGGGTAGAAAGATAATTGTGGACACTTACGGAGGTATGGCCAGACATGGCGGTGGCGCATTCTCTGGCAAGGATCCTACGAAGGTGGATAGATCAGGGGCATATTATGCAAGATACGTAGCAAAAAATATTGTAGCAGCAGGACTTGCTGCAAGAGCTGAAATCCAGGTTTCATACGCTATTGGCAAGGCTAACCCATTGTCTATAATGATAGATACCTTTGGAACCAATAACATACCAGAAGAGAGAATAGAAGAGCTCGTAAGAGAAATTTTTGATTTTAGACCGAGGTCTATAATCAATCAGCTCGATCTCAGACGTCCAATTTATAGGCCTCTTGCTGCCTATGGTCATATGGGCAGAGTGGATTTGGGAGTTTCCTGGGAGAAACTTGACAAGATTGAAGAACTTAAAAAGGGGATTAATTTATAATCTCATAATTTACAAGATGTATTTAAAAAATATATTTGCCCTCCTTTTTGGGGGGCATTGTATTTTGTGCGACGATCTTGCTCTGGATTATATTTGCACGAATTGTAGCTCCTCTTTTGGAGATGGATTTGAATTCTTTTGCCCTCCATTTAAAAAATCCTTTTCCATTGGAATGTATAAAGATAAATTTAAAGACTTAGTAATCAAAGCAAAGTCAAATTCTATAGCTATGGAGGAGATATCAAAATTAGTTTTGAAATTTCTACAGGACAAAAGATTTGATGGGTTTTATGTTTCGTGTGTTCCAGATGACAAATTTGGGCACTCTCATCTGGATAGCGTTGTAAAAAACATTTCAAATAAAAAGAATTTACCAATATATAGATTTCAAAAAACAAAAGAAACGAAGAAACAACATCTTTTGTATTTTAATGAAAGACGTCTTAACGTTGAAAACTGCTTTTGTGCAGAATCTGCGCCAGAAAAAATATTACTAATTGATGACGTTATAACTTCTGGTGCGACTTCAAAAAGCGCTTATAATGAACTCGTTCGATCAGGAACAAAGGTAGTTTATTTTTTGACATTTTCAGTTTCCCCAGTTTTTTGGGAAAACTATATTAGAAAGTCTTCAGCGAATAAATAGCTTTCCAGTCTGATAAACCAATGTGGAAACGCTGTATGAAATGACAAGAAGCATGCAGATTTCAAAAATAGTCCACTTTATGCCGTATTCCTGAATAAAAACGCTGATAGTTACGATACATGGCACGAAAAGCAATATGAATATCATAAATGATAAAGCTGATAGCGGTGTGAATAAGGCCTTTAGTCTATTCATAAGGCTTTCGTTTTTCTCTTTTTCCTGGAATGAACTTATTGTAAAGAAATTCAAAAGACTTGAGCCAGCCTCAATAAATGAATTTTTAAACTTTACAATAACCTCTGATGTATCGCTCAAAAAATTATATTTTTCTGGACCTTTTATCTCTTTAGAATTTCCCTGCTCTGCTTCAAGTATCTGACCGAGCGTTCCAATAACTGCTTCTTTTGCTACTACGCTTGGCAAGAGAGTTGCCACTGCTTCCCATTTATCAAAGCCAGCTGGAGCAAATATAAATGCAATAGACTTTGAACCCTGTGCAAGATAGCTTTCTCCAGGAGGCGCGTTATATGGCAAGGAGTTTACGCTCCACACAAGTATCATTGTAAAGAGTATTACAGAGCCTGCCTTTCTCACGAAAGACTTTACCCTGAATCCTGTAAGTCTAAGAAGGAATTTTAAGGGAGGAATCCTATATGGTGGCAATTCTAAAATAAAAGGCGTAGAATCCATCTTTAGCGATGGAACTGCTAATTGGAGCAATATAACAAGTATTATGGCTATAAAAGCGCCAAGAAAATACAGCCCAAGTATTACTAACTCCTTAAAGCTCCCAAAAAAGGCTGCTGTGAACAATAGATAAACTGGAAGCCTTGCAGAGCAAGACATTAGCGGAATCATCAGACCTGCAAGCAACCTATCCTTTTGGGAGTCCAGACCCTTAGTGGCATATATTGCTGGGACGTTACAACCAAAACCAAGTATAAGCGGTATAAAAACCTTACCACTAAGCCCAATTGAGTTCATAAGCTTGTCTATAAGAAACGCTGCTCTTGTCATGTAACCGCTTTCTTCAAGTATTGATATAAATAGAAAAAATATACCTATCAATGGAAAGAAGCTTATTACAGAGCCCACACCGCCTATGATGGCCTCTTTTATAAGCGACTTAAATATATCTGGTAAAAACCAAAGCAAGTAAATGGTGTACTTGCCAATATAGTCATTTATGAGATAACCTGTAAAATCGACAAACGGTTGTGATAAGTCAAAGGTAAGCTTAAATACCACAAACATCATTATGGCAAAGAGGGGTAAGCCTAAAAACTTATTTAATAATACTGAGTCAATTTTTTGTGTTAAATTGTTTTCGTTTACTGTTCTTACTAAAACGCTATTGCATATTGAAGATATTAGTCTATACCTTGATTGAATGTACGTTGTGTTGTCAAGCGAGAGATCTGTAATTTTTTTATTGAGAAAGTTTTTATTTTGTAAATCTTCTACTATTTGTGAGTCATTTTCTAAAACTCTTGCGGCCGCGAAAGAGAGTGGATAGCCAAGATCTTTGTTCTCATCTGAAAGCATCTCTCTTATTTGTTTAAATCTTTTGTCAAGACTGCCCTCAAATAGTATATTTGGCAGGGCACCTTCATTAAGAGTTTTGTAAATTGCTTTCTTTAAACCATCTAATCCAATCTTCTTTACACCCGATGTTGGAACTATTTCTACTGATAGAAGGTCTTTTAATTTTTTTATATCTATTTCTGTCTTGTTCTTTATCATCTCATCGAAGAAGTTAAGAGCTATTACCATAGGTATTTCAAATTCTGACAATGCCAGCGTTAAAAAAAGGCTTTTCTCGAGTTGATTGCTGTCTACCACGTTTACTATCAAATCTGGCTTTTCATTTATAAGAAAATCTCTGGTGATTTTCTCTTCAAGAGAGAATGGATTTAAAGAATATGCGCCTGGCAAATCCACTAAGGAAAACATCTTTCCGTTTATGATAAGGCTTGCCTCTTTTTTCTCAACAGTAACGCCAGGCCAGTTTCCAACCTTTAGGTTGGAACCAGCAATAGCATTTATGAGTGCAGACTTCCCAACATTTGGATTCCCAACAAATGCTATTTTAATCGAGCCTTCGAGCGGCTGAGTTATTTGTCTTCTTCTATGACGATACCTGAACACACCGAGTCCCTTAATGATATGTTTTGACCATTTATACAAATGTGAATTGGATCTCCCAAAGGCGCTCTTCTTACCATGTGAACCTTGCCGCCTTTTACAATGCCAAGCTCTTGTAACCTTCTTGCAAGCTTTTCATCTAACTTTATGTCGATTACTCTGTAACTTTTATTTTTTAAAGCCTTATTTAGCACCATTTTTTTTCTCCTTGGGCAGATTATCTAAATCACAGCAATCGAAATTTTTTGCCTTGCAAGATTTATTGGGGCAGCTATCACAAATGGTCTTTTTCTTTGAATACATCCTGTATAAAACAAACAAAGATATAAGCCCTAAAAGTAAAATCAACACCATATCCATAAAATTCCTCCAAAGTTAGTTTTAACTAACATTACAAGTTTAGTATAATTTTTAGGTTTTGTCAATCTATACTGATTACTCGTTCAAGAGGTTATGGGAATTTGTCTTCTGAAAAAATAAATTGTGCTTTAAGAATTAAAAAGCCTCAAATTTCAATATTTTAAGATATAATTTTAAGTATAATATTTTTAGATTATGTTCTCATTTTCTAAATTAAATCTAATCTGATTTAATATATAATATATTTTAAGATTTACCTTTCTTATTAATTGCTAAAAATTAAAATGTATAATTCTCGGAGGATAATTTGAATTTTATAAAGTGTTTTATAATTTCTTTTTTAATGCTATTTTTGTTAGCAGGTGTTTCTTCTGCCGAAAGTCCAAATGTAAAAGCTGATCAGGTGTATCTTGATTTTGGAACAGGTACCTGGGTTGCAGAAGGCAATGTAATTATCACTTATAAAGATTATGAATTTACTGGTGAAAAGGCGCAATATTATCCAAACAATTCTGTTTTGGACCTTTTCAATGGCAAGTTAGTTGGTAAAGATGTAAACTTTTTGTCAAAAAAAATTATTTTAAAAAAAACTGATAATGGAACCTACGTAGATGCATTTAACGTAAAAGATGGCGTTTTTAAGCAATACTCGTTTGCCTGTAATGAACTTACTTCTTTAAATGACATTGTTACACTGATAGGCGATGCGTCTATTGGTTCTAAGTTATCGAAAATGACTGGTGACAAATTTATTATAAATACAAAAACTGGTAAGATTGAAGGCACGAATATAAAGTCAAGCGATACTTCTGATGCCTTAAAAAAAGATACCAATAGCCCTGGAGAAAATGTTACAAATGTGGGACAATGAGATTAATATTCAATAAGTTATTTTGGTCTTATATATTAAGGGATTTTTTGCCATTTTTTTTCTTTGGCCTCCTTGCCTTTTCTGGTTTGATGATAGCAGGGGAGTCTATGAGAACCATAAAATTGGTTGCTGACAATCAAGGATCGTTTCTAACTGGTTCTCAGTTAATAGCTTATGGTATACCTTATGCCATTGCATTCGCTTTTCCGATGGCAACTCTTCTGGGCGTTTTGATGTCCGTATCAAGAATTTCATCAAATTGGGAACTTGCGGCCTTGCGATCTGCTGGGCTTTCTATTTTCAAGTTTTCCTTGCCCTTTATAGTGATCGGCATTATTTTTTCTATACTTTCTTTTTTTACCTTTGAAAAATTGGCTTACCCTTTGATGGATCAAAGCAGATATATAGTAGCCAGGGATTTAAAAAAGGAGCTTAATACAGAAAGACAAAATGTTTTATTTAAACTGCCCCCTGATAGTCCTCAACCAAAATTTGTAATTTTTGCTAAAGAATATAAACCAGCTACCATGAGCTTGCAGGATGTTTATATTCAGGAATTTGACAATGAATTTCTAAAAAGGACAATATATTCTAATAGCCTTATGTTCGTAGGCAATCGTTGGGTGGCATCAAAGGGCCTGTCGTATGAATTTTCTAAAGATGGCCTTATTATGGGCAGATTAGATTTCGAAAAGCTTATCGTACCTCTTGGGGTCTTGCCTCAGACTATAAAATCCTTGCCGACGAAAAAACCCAGAGATATGAGTTTTTCTGAGTTGCTTGCCTATCTATCAAAGTCAAAAGATATAGTTGATAAAACTTTGTATGTAGATCTATACAACAAGATCTCTCTTCCCTTTGCCTGTTTTGCATTTGCCTGTATAGGAGTTGCCTTTGGCATTGCATCGGAGAGAAAATCTTCTGCTCTTGGTTTTGGCATTGCAATATCTACTGTGCTCGCATATTATCTAATTTTTAGCTTATTCACAACTCTTGGCTATATGAACGACATTCCTGCATTTTTAGCATCATTTGGTGCAGATATATTGATCACAATCTTTGGAATATTTATGGTTGTCAAATGGGACACGTAGAGCTAGGATTTTATTTTATACCGATTCTTCTCCTGCTAAGCGCAGTAGTTGCATATATTGCCGATAAGCTTGGCAAGAAAGCTGGCAAAAAGAGGCTCTCTATTTTTGGTTTGAGACCAAAGCACACTGCAATCTTTATGTCCGTTAGCTCTGGCATCTTGATAGCTGCTATTACTATTGTGGTTATGTTATCTCTTTCACAAAATGCTAGGGTGGCACTTTTTGGACTTCAGAATTTAAAAGAAGAAATATCTACTCTTAGCAAGGAAAAAGACAGCTTAATCAAGGAAAAAAATAGCTTACTAGAAGAATATAATAAGAGCTCAGGTGAGTTAAATAATCTTAAGCTTGACTTAAACGATGTAAATAAAGAAAAACAAAAGCTTATTTTAGATACCATAAAGCTTAAAAATGAGAATAGCTTAGCGCTTTCTCATGTAAAAGAGATGGAGTACCAAAAATCTTTGCTTGATGAGAAGATAACATCCCTTAATTCTGAAAAGGAAGGCTTGTTAAATGATATTAGTTCATCACAAGCTTTGTTGGATAAGTTGAAAACATCTATCCAGTCTCTCAGAACTGGCAAACTTCAGTTTGAGGCACATCAAATTATCGCACAAACAATAATACAAGGCGGCGATAAATCTGTTTGCGAAAGCGAATTAAATGACTTTATTCAAAAGACCAATTCTATTTTGATAAATGATCTTGGATTAGAAGGTGTAGACAATGTGATTTTTATCCCGAAACAAAACGTTCTCGATTCAATAGATATGATGGCGAGAAATAATATGCAATTTGCTGTAAGAATATTGTCTGAGGGCAACGTTGTTGTTGGTGAAAAGCATATTCTTGCGTCTATTCAAGTTTTTGAAAACAACCTTGTCTTTAGAAAAGGAGACACAATAGTATCTACCGATATAGACTCAAATCTTGATAGTAATTTACTTCTCGCTAAGCTCGGCCTCTTGTTACAAGAGACCAATCACATAGCAAAATTAAGAGGGCTCGTGCCAGATCCTTTGACTGGTAATGTTGGAAATGTATCATATCCTGTACTCTACAACGCAATAAGAAATATTAAAAATCTATCTTACCAGGGCAAGGTTAAGGTTAGTATCCTTGCAGCAGAAGATACTTACGCAATTGGTCCTCTACACATTTTAATCATGGTAAATTAATAATGAAAATTTTTAATTTAATATTTTTAGCGTTTTTGTTCTTATTTTCTCTTTCTTTTTTTCAGAACGCCTACGCAGGAGATATATTGGTTCTGCGTGTAAACGGTGTAATAGACCCTGTGGTTGCAAGGTATGTAAAAAGCGGTATTGATAGCGCAAACAGCCAAAATGCCTCTCTTGTAATAATAGAACTTGATACACCTGGTGGTCTAGACCAATCTATGAGAGAGATAGTTCAGTCAATTTTGTCTTCAAGAGTCCCTGTAGCGAGCTTTGTTTATCCATCTGGTGCAAGGGCTGCCTCTGCTGGCACGTTTATCGTAGAGGCATCGTCTTTAGCTGTTATGTCGCCTAATACGTCTATTGGCGCGGCACATCCTGTAATGATTGGCGGCGGCAATGATAAAACGCTTCTTGAAAAAGCTGCTCAAGATGCAGCTTCATATATTCGGAGCCTTGCGAAGATCCATGGTAGAAATGAAGCCTGGGCGCAAAGTTCAGTATTCAATAGTAAAAGCATAAACGATTCAGAAGCTATTAAGGATCACGTCATAGATATGGTGGCAACAGATTTGAATTCTTTGGTCTCTCAGGCAAATGGAAAAACTGTTATAGCTGATAATAGCAAAGTTACTCTCAATTTGGAGCCAAAGTTTATATATTATAATATGTCCCCCTTTGAGAGCTTTTTGCATTTTATTTCTAATCCCACCATTGCAAGCATCCTTATGATGTTCGGGATTTTTGGGATGATCTTTGAGCTGGCGAGTCCTGGGCTAATTTTCCCAGGGGTGATAGGCTTTATGTCTCTTATATTGTCTCTATTCGCGCTTGGCAACCTCCCGTTTAATATAGCTGGACTATTGTTCATAGGTTTTGCTGTCACACTTTTCGTAACAGAGATCTTTTTGCCAACTTTCGGCATATTGACAGCAGGTGGTATTATAAGTCTAGTATTCGGTATGTTTATGCTTTTTGAACCTTCTGAGAGGTTGGGCTATCCATCAGTTATGACAGTTGCTATTCCAGCGGCTCTATTAACGGGCATTTTGATTGCAATTCTTTTTTACCTTGTTCTTGGGACGAGAAGAAAGAAACCTTTTGCAGATTCTTCATACATATTGGATAAAGAAGTTGAAGTAAAAGATGTTAGAGAGAGCGGTCGCTTACTTTTAGTCTTTTATGATGGAGAACTATGGAGCGCGAATCCAGTTGATGACTATTCGTATAAAATTGGCGATTTAGTTAAGGTTGTAGGTAAAGAAGGTATAGTCCTCAAGGTAGTGAAATCAACAAATTCTGATATAAATGATATTCCCGATAAGAATAAATTTTAAAAGATCTGATAATAAGGAGGTAAGAAATGTTTGAAATCGTAAGATTAGTTTTTAGTTCAGTTTTAATCTTTATTTTATTTGCAATATTTGTAATCGCAATAGTTCTGCCGAGTGCTATAAGAATTACCCAGGAATATGAAAGGGGTGTAGTTTTTAGATTGGGCAGATTTGCCGGAGTGAGAGGCCCTGGCCTTATACTTTTGATTCCATTTGTTGAAAGAATGGTTAAAGTAGACTTAAGGACAATTACTATGGACGTTCCCCCGCAAGAAATAATAACTAAAGACAACGTGCCTGCCAGAGTAAATGCTGTAGTATATTTTAGGTTGATTGATCCTGAGCTTGGTGTACTAAAGGTTGAAAACTTTGTAAGGGCAACCTCTCAAATTGCTCAAACTACCCTGAGATCGGTTCTTGGACAGTCCGAGCTCGACGAGATGTTGTCTCAAAGAGAGGCTATAAATCATAGACTTCAACAAATTATAGATGAACAAACCAGTCCCTGGGGCATCAAAGTAAGCGTAGTAGAGCTCAAGGATGTAGAAATTCCACAAGAGATGCAAAGAGCTATAGCCAAACAGGCTGAAGCGGAAAGATTGAGAAGGGCAAAGGTTATCATTGCAGATGGAGAATTCCAGGCCTCAGAAAAACTCAGGCAGGCTGCCGAAGTTATGGCTCAAAATCCCTTAACTATCCAGCTTAGATTTTTGCAGACAATTGCTGACATATCTCCCGAGAGAAATACTACTACCATATTGCCTATCCCAATAAATTTACTGAGTCAGATTTTTAATCCAGGGTATTTGCACAGCGTAGAAAAAGAGAACAAGTAAATTACCCTTGAAAACATAAAATCGATCGTTGGTTGATTGATAACGTTATGCGTTTATAAAGGAGGTTTTGAATGCAGCAAGAATGCATCGATGTTATTTTAAGTAGAAGATCTCATAGGAAATTTTTACCTGATCCAGTCCCAAAAGAGGATGTTGAAAAAATTATATATATTGCAACTATGTCCCCATCTGCGACTAATTCTCAGCCATGGGAGTATGTAGCTGTGTATGACAATGTTTTAAAGGAAGACCTTGCAAATGCAGTTCTCAAAAAACTTGAGCTTATGTCTGCAAATCTCGATAAAGATAAGGATTCCAGGCAGATAAAGCTTATTTCAAAATCAAGTTTCTATTTTACTTTTTTTAAAGAAGCCCCTGTTGTAATATTTGCTATTGCAAAGCCATATAAGTCAGTAATGGACTTTATTAACGAGTATTTCGTAGAAGAAGATGAACCTTCTTTCGCATATGAGGCATCAATACAAAGCGTTTCTGCAAGTATTTTACAACTTCAGATTGCTGCACACATAATGGGTTATGGCAGTTGCTGGATGACTGCCCCCAATATTGCGAAAAAAGAAATGGGAAAGATTCTCGGTTTAAACGATAGTGATAGAATTATTGCTACAATTCCTCTGGGTAAGTCTGCAACAAACAGTCTTTCTGCTCCAAGAAGAAAGAGCGTAAATGAAGTTTTGCGCTTTATTTAATTATCTGGTTATTTAATTATCTTTTTAAGATTATATTGTAGGAGGTATGACTTTGACTTCAGATGACATTAGACGTCTTTTTTTGGATTACTTTAAAGATAGAGGGCATACTGTATTGCCCAGCTTTTCTCTCGTTCCTGATGATCCAACAATATTGTTTACCATTGCAGGAATGGTTCCTTTTAAACCATATTTTTTGGGCAGGGAGGAAGCACCTTTCAAGAGGGCAACGACTTCTCAAAAGTGTTTGAGAACAAACGACATTGAAGAGGTTGGCAAGACTGCCAGACACCATACATTTTTTGAAATGCTTGGAAACTTTTCTTTTGGGGATTACTTTAAAGAGAAGGCTATCCCATTTGCTTGGGTTTTTGTAACAGAGATTTTGCACCTTCAAAGAGATAGACTTTACATAACTATTTACAATGATGACGATGAATCATTTGATATTTGGCGTTCTTTGGGTATTCCAGCCGAAAAGATCTATAGATCGGGCGAAAAGGATAACTTTTGGTCTGCTGGCCCCGTCGGGCCTTGTGGCCCTTGTTCTGAAATATATTATGATAGAGGAGAAAATTTTGGTTGCAAAAGTCCTGATTGCTCTCCTCTTTGTGGTTGTGATAGGTTTCTTGAGATTTGGAATCTTGTTTTTATGCAATACAATAGAGATGAAGGATCCAATCTAACTCCTCTTGAGAAAAAGGGTATAGATACTGGAATGGGTCTTGAAAGAATCGCCTCAGTTTTACAGGGGAAGGACTCAAACTACGAAACAGATCTGATTTACCCGATTATTGAAGAGCTTTCTACTATTACGGGTATAGAATATGTTGAATCAGGGATAACTTCTCTAAGAGTTATGTCAGATCATTTGAGGGGTGCTGTTTTTGCAATTTCAGATGGCGTACTGCCTTCAAATGAGGGAAGGGGTTATGTAGTAAGAAGACTTCTAAGAAGGGCATTAACTTTTTCACACTTATCAGGATATCAAGAGCCATTTATTTATAAAGCTGTGTCAAAAGTTTGTGATATATATCGACATTCATATCCTGAACTTACTGACAAAATAGACTACATTAAAGATACTATAAGAGTTGAAGAAGAAAAGTTTTCTCAGAGTCTGAAAGACGGTTTAAGTATGTTTAACAAGATGTTACCTCAAATAAAAAATGATGGTATTATTTCAGGCGAAATTGCATTTTTACTTTATGACACTTATGGGTTTCCTGTTGAATTAACAAAAGAAATGGCAACAGAATTCAATATCGGTATAGATACAAACAGCTTTAACAACTTATTAAGACAGAGAAAAGAGCAATCCAGAGAGGGGTCTCAATTTTTTGACGATATTGTGAACACATCTTTCGTTACTGAGTTTGTTGGCTACGATAACACTAAAACTAATTCCAATATAATTGGCATATATAAAGATAGTGCTGAGACTGCCAGACTATCAATTGGAGACGAGGGCGTGCTAGTTCTTGACAGAACGCCGTTTTATCCTGAAAGTGGAGGTCAGGTTGCGGACAATGGTTACATAAGATTTGCAGATTCTGTCTTCAGGGTTACTGACGTCCAGAGGGAGAAGGACGCAATATTTCACATTGGAAAAGTAGAGAATGGGACTTTATGCGTGGGATATTCTGTAGATGTCGAGATTGACGTTCAACGAAGAAAACTGTCTTCGAATAACCATACTTGTACCCATATATTGCATGCTGTGCTTAGAGATAAACTTGGAGAATCTACTAAACAAAAGGGTTCTTTTGTATCTGATGAGCTGTTAAGATTTGATTTTGTCTCAAGTGCACCGCTACCAGATGATGATATAGTTGATATAGAAAGATCTGTAAACAAAATAATAATTGAAAATCACCTGGTGACCTCACAGGAAATGGACCTTGAAGATGCTATAAAGTCTGGTTCTATGGCTTTATTTTCTGATAAATATAAGTCAAGAGTTAGGGTAATAAAAATTGATGATGTGTCTTCTGAACTATGTGGAGGAACTCATGCGCTAATGACTGGTGAAATTGGTACTTTTGCTATTGTAAAACAAGAGTCTATTGCAAGTTCTGTTAGGAGAATTGAGGCTTTTACAGGTATTAAGGCGCTGGAATACTTTCAGAAAAAAAGAGAAGACCTTGAAAAGATTGATAAGATTATTGATGCAAGCGGCTCTCCCGTTAAAAAGTCAATTTCGCTTATGAAAGAAATAGAGGAAGACAAAAAGCGCCTTAAAGAAGTGACTGCTAATCTCTTGAAGCTAAAGGCAAACGAAATAGTGACTGAGGAAATTGGAAACGTTTCTTTACTTGTCGACAATTTCAATTTATACACGAGTGATGATATGCTTTTTTTTGTAGATGTTGTCAGGAATCGCTTTGATAATTTAATATTGTTTATATATTCAGTTAATGGCAATAGCGCTAATTTTGTTCTTTCAGTTTCTGACAAATTATCTCAAACAATGAGCGCTAAAGAGTTGGCAAGGGTTGTTACCAGGATTACAGGGGGTGGTGCAGGGGGTAGAGATAAAGTCGCACAAGGTGGGATTAAGGATTCAAATAAGATTTCTGATGCTATTAGTGCTCTGAAGGAATTTTTAAAGTCTATATAGCAAATAAAATACCCCGAAATTAAAATAATTTCGGGGGTATGAGCTTTAGTTCGTATTATTCTACGACGTATACTGGGCAGGGAGAAGCCTTTACTACTCTTTCAGGCACTCCTCCGAACAAGAACCTCTTTATTCCCTTAAGGCCTCTGTTTCCAATTACTACCCTAAAAGGTTTTAATTTGTTTGCAACTTCGCATATTATTTCGCTTCTTTCTCCAAACTTTACGAGACCAGAAGCTTCAATACCCTCAGATGCAAGATATTCTTTTGCTTTTGCTATTTCGCTTTCTGCCCTTGTAAGAAGCTCATCTTCTGCGACAGGATTATATACGCCAAGCATGTTAGAGCGTTCGACTACGTTTAGAAGACAAACATCTGCCGCATTCGATCTCGCAATTCTTGTAGCTTCCTTTAAAACTGATCTGTCAACCTTAAAGTTCCTAAAGGCAACTAAAACAGATTGTCTGTCCATATCAAACGCCTCCTTAAAATACTTACTTGTGACTATTATAACACTATAAATTATTTGTAAATACGATCTAAGCATTAGAGTTTCTTCTTGTCTCAGAAAACAGTTTTATATATAAACATAGACAATTAAAAAACACCACATATAGTATAACATATTTAACTTCATTATTTCATAATACATGATATAGTTGACTGATTGGTCAGTATTTACTAAAATAGTAGTTTACAAGAAATAATTTAGGAGGCGTTATGGCAGATCAACCCAAAGAAAACAATCTCAAGCCTAAGTTTAATCTTTCGCAAGTGAAAAGGCCTACTAAAAAGGTATCTCTTATATTTCTTTTAATTATTCTTATAATAATATCTCCATTTGCCTATCAAAAAATAGTATATTCTCTCACTCACCAGAGTACCGATGACGCATATGTTGAGGGCACATATATTTATGTTTCTCCCCAGATATCAGGTAATATTGTTGCAGTAAAGGTAGAAAGATATCAGCAAGTAAAAAAGGGGCAGGTTCTTGCTGAAATTGAAACGTCTGACTATACGAACGCATTAAATCTCAATCAGGCAACTTTAAATAAGGCTGAGGCTACAATTAATGAAATTGACAGTTCTGAAAAACAGGCTGAAGCTACATTACAACAAGCTGTGGATAACTACGTTTCGGCTAAGGCACAAGCAGAACTTGCACAAAAGGAGAAAGTTAGATACGAGGATCTATATAAACAGGATGCAGTTTCTGCTGACGTATATGATACCTACGTTACCAAGGAAAAGACTGCAGTAGCTGCAATGCAAGCTTCTCAAAAGGCTATTGCCCAGGCTCAAGCTGCCTTAGACACCATTAAAGCTCAAAAAGTTACAACTTTGTATTCTATCAAGGGAGCTAAGGCAAACCTTGATCAGGCTCTTGTAAACGTTAAAAGAACACAAATTTTAGCACCAGAAGATGGCTATATTGCAAAAAAATATGCAGAAGTAGGAAATTATGCTGTTCCTGGGCAAACTCTGTTCATTTTGGTAAGAAAGAATGACTTGTGGGTTACTGCAAATTATAAAGAAACTCAAATTAATAAGATGAGAGTTGGCCAGAAAGTAGATATACAGGTGGACGCATATCCTGGAATTACTTTTAAGGGACACGTTGAAAGCTTTCAACCGGGTACAGGAGCAGTTTTTAGTCTTTTACCACCTGAAAACGCTACTGGCAACTTTGTAAAGGTGGTTCAAAGAGTGCCTGTTAGGATAGCAATTGATAGCCCATATGATCCAAATCATCCACTTTATCCAGGACTTTCTGTAAACCCATTTGTTGATACGGGATTTTAAATAATACACGCTTTCAAATGCTTTGATTTATATTGGGTTAATTGTTCTATATTCTATGATATGTTATGTCTTAACCCTCTCAGCTTACAAAGCACTCTTTAATAATATTATATGCCTTTACCTCTCTATTTTAAATTGAAAAGGATGTGAGATTAAGCTATTATGCCAAATGCAGATTCTGGTCACCCAAATAGATGGATGATAACGCTTACAATAATGCTGGGCACACTGGTAGCTGCTCTTGACACAAGCATAGTAAACGTAGCACTTCCAAACATGAAAGGATCTCTGGGTGCATCAGTTTCTGAAATTACCTGGGTGTCTACTGCATATATGTTATCTAATGTTGTTATAATGCCTACGATAGGATTTTTGAGCAATTTATTTGGTAAGGTAAGGTTCTTTACGTTTAGTGTGATTATTTTTGGAATAGGTTCTTTTCTGTGTGGTCTTGCCTGGAATATGGATTCTATGATCTTTTTTAGGGTTATTCAGGGTATTGGTGGCGGAGCTCTAATCCCTATGTCACAGGCAATACTCAGGGAAACTTTTCCGCCAGAAGAGCAAGGTAAGGCTATGGGCATCTTTGGTATGGGAGTTGTATTGGGTCCTGGTATCGGGCCAACACTTGGTGGCTACATAACTGATAATTACAGCTGGAATTGGATTTTTTATATAAATATGCCGTTTATAATATTGAACCTAATAATGATATCTCTCTTTTTAAAAGAATCGCCTAACCGTGAAAGACATACTGGTAAAATTGACTATATTGGTCTAATGTTGATGACTGTGGGCCTCTCGACCTTGCAGATAATGCTCGAAAAGGGTCAAGAAAACTCATGGTTTGAGTCCGACTTTATAGTAAAGCTTGCTATTGTTAGTGCTATTTCTCTGATATCGTTTGTAATATGGGAATTGAAGACTGATCAGCCTGTTGTTGAGTTAAGAGTTTTAAAGGATATATCTTTTTCGAGCGCTACTGCGCTTGGCGGTATTTTTGGAATGGGACTGTTCGGGAGTCTGTTTTTGTTGCCAATGTTATTTGAAAGCGTTCTGGGTTATTCGGTAATGGAATCTGGGTTAGCCCTGATGCCAAGGAGCCTTGCAATGGCTTTTGCGATGCCCCTTGCTGGAAGGATATATAATTTTATAGGTCCCAAGAAGATGATCTTTATTGCTACAGTTCTGGCTGCAATAAGTTTTTATCCTCTAACTACAATGAATCTAAATACAAATGCGTGGGACATATTAATTCCTCAGGTGATCCAGGGGGTTGCCTTTGCCTTTATATTTGTATCTTTGAGCACCGCAGCGCTAATGACTGTTGAGAAAAGGTTTATGTTCGGAGCATCCGGGCTCTTTAATCTTGTAAGAACAGTTTGCGGCAGCATTGGAATAGCGGTTTTTGCTACTATGCTTGAAAATTCTACTACGATAAACAGGGCATATATGGTAGAACACATTGTGACAAACAACCCATTTTACACTCAGAGCTCGCTAATCAGTCCTGCTACTACTTCTCCAATAATTAGCACCTGGTTTGCTGATATAAGCGGGGCATTAATGATGAATGGCGGTTCTACTCCTGCAGACTTGCCAAATAAGGCTTTTGCAATTCTGAGCAATTATATTGATCTGCATGCCGCTATAATGGCTTACAATTCAACATTTTTTGGGATATTTTTTCTATTTATTATCGCAATAGTATTTAGCTTTCTGATTAGAGATACCAGGCCCCATAAGCTAAAAAACAAAAAGGACTCAGAACCTACAGAAAACGTCATAGAACTTTGATGGAAAAAGGACACCCTTTACAGTAAGGCTTCTTTTTACAAAATTCTTTACCCAATCTTACTATTAGGGCATGATACTCGTTGAACAATTCAACATCGTTTGGCAAATTTTTCATAAAGAAATTCTGTGATTGATGGTATCTGCACCTTTTGTTACCATAGAATTTTATATTAAACCTTTCAAGCCATCTTAACGTATATGCATCGATGACAAATATTGGGTATTCAAGCGCATAAAGAAGTATGGAGTCGGCAGTTTCATATCCAATGCCGTTTATTCCTAAGAAAAAATTTCTTGCATCTTGCAGGCTTAAATTTCTTATTTCTTCTATATCTTGAAAATTTTTATATATTTCTATTATGAGATTTTTTAATCTTTTGGCCTTTATATTATAATATCCTGAGGATTTAATAAACCTTGCAAGTTCATCTTGTTCAATACTTACCAATGCCTTGAAGTCCAATAGCCTTTCTTGTTTTAGTTTATGAATAGCACTTTCGACATTTTGCCATGAAGTATTCTGAGTAAGAACAGCACCAACTACAACCTCTAAGGGAGTATCTGCTGGCCACCAACCTTGAGGCCCAAAAAAACTATAAAGAGTTTCATAATTTTTTAAAAGGTCGACTTCTTTCTCAATCAATCCTTGTACTTTAGCAGACTTTCAATATATCTCGATATAACATCAACCTCAATATTTACGATGGAGCCTGCTTTTTTATATGCAAGGGAAGTCTCTTTAAAGGTTAGCGGTATAAGGGCTATTTCGAAAGAATTTTCATTTATTGATGCCACAGTTAAACTTATCCCGTTTACAGCAATAGAGCCTTTATGCGCAATATATTTTTTCAATTCAGGTGGAAATTCTACTCTTAGTACGGTGTTTAATGCATCTCCCATAATAGATGCTATTTTCCCTATTGCATCTACATGACCTAGAACTATATGTCCCCCGAACCTTGATTCGTGACTCATTGCCCTTTCAAGATTTACCTTCGTCCCTGCTTTAAAATATTTGAAAGTTGTTCTCGATACAGTTTCTTTTGAAACATCAGCTTCAAACGCTTGCCCCCATCTTTTTGTGACAGTTAGGCAGACGCCATCCACTGCTATAGAATCTGATATTTTTAAATCATCAAAAGCTTTTTTAAAAGAAATCTTTATCTTATAACCGTGGCCCTGGGGTGTAAATGAAATTATCTGGCCAATATCTTCAATAATGCCTGTAAACATTTTTATAAATTCTATTCTTTTGCTGATTCGTATTCTCTTTTTAGATCGTTTGTAAGGATACATTGTTCGCAGCCTACAATGAAAGCCTTCAAGGGCTCTCCCCCTTCAACTACAAGCTGATAGCTTGCTCCTGATGGCAAAAGAAATGACATATCCTTTTTTATGTGGTGTTCCATCTCGTTTACAGTTATTTTCAAGCCACCATTGACTACGATAATTATTTCATCTCCAACTTCTGTATCAATTCTAACTTCCTCCCCTGGCATGCCTTCGTAGAGATGTAAAGACAAAAAATGATTTCCATCAGTATTTGGGGAGAAGACAATCTTTTTGTTTATACCATTTTTTCTTTCGAAAGATAACTTGTTTAAGTTTTTTAATCTTGGTAACATTATTTCACCTTTACTTTATAGAATAATTTGGCACCATGCATAAAAATCTGCAAACTTTTGTACCAGTGTTTTTAACGGTGTGAAATTCACCGGGTTTTACAAATATGAATGAACCCTCTGAAATTTTTGTTTCTTCATTTTCAGATATTACCGTTGCTTCTCCTTCGAGCAAAAACATCTCATGCTCAAAATCGTGCTCATGTGCAGGGCTTTGACCATTTGGTTCTATTGTGATCATCCTCATTGCAAAATTTGGAGCGCCGTCTTCTGGTGTGATAAGCCATCTTATACTTGCGCCTTTTGCCCCGTCTATGTCCATTTTCTTGTTTTCGACTTCGAAAGCATTGCCAATTTTAGCCACACTGACCTCCTAAAATTTATTATTTTAATATATCATTTTTTAAAAAAGGCAAAACATACATTAAAAGATTCTTTTGCTCCACATCTGTTTTTGATGTTACACCTACTAACTGTTCAAAGATGTTTTTATTATTTAATTTTTCTAATGTAATCTTTTTTGCTCCCAATAGATTTCTCATATAGTCTATAGTATCGTTCAACGTGCCAAGTTCGTCTATCAGACCCAGTGATTTTGCTTTTGCCCCAGAGAAAACTCTTCCATCTGCAATGGGCTTAAGCTTGTCGAGTGGAATGTTACGCCTTGTTGACACATCGTATAAGAATTGACCATATGCGTCGCCTATAAGCCCCATTAAATATTCTTTGTCCTGAGGAGTAAGAGATCTAAACATAGAACCTGTATCTTTATATTCACCTGTTTTTAGCGTTTCTTCTTTTACGCCAATTTTTTTCATAAGATCGTGGATGTCTAATATGTTGGAAATTACACCAATGCTGCCTGTGAGAGTTGATGGCAGGGCAAAAATTTTGTCTCCAGCTATAGACACATAATAACCACCAGAAGCTGCTACATCTCCCATGGACACGATAATAGGCTTTCCTGTGCTTTCTTTGTAGTTCATCAGGGTGTTAAATATCTCCTGGCTTGCTCCGACAGAGCCTCCCGGGCTATTTACTCTTAACAGTATCCCTCTTATATTTGGATCTGTCTTTGCTCTTCTGATTGCTGAAGATATCGACTCGCTCGTCTGATCGTTTATCACTCCATTAATTTCAATATAGCCTACCTTTACGCCAGATGGTTTCACCTTTGCACATATAAATCCTAAAGCAAACACGATTATCAATACAACAAGGAAAGTAAAAGCTAAACTAAGTTTTTTAAACATTTTTTGTTTTCTTCATTCTTAATAGTCTCCTCTTTTGTTCTCTTTTTCTGTTTCTCTCTTTTTAATGCTCTCTCTCTTATCGTATAATCTTTTACCCCTTGCAAGCCCTATCTGAATTTTTGCCCTTCCTCTTGCCCAGTAAAGTCTAAGCGGCACCAATGTTAACCCCTTGCGTTTTATATTGTTATATAGGCGAAATATCTCGCTCTTATGAGCAAGAAGCTTCCTCTTCCTCTTCGGATCAAGGTTATAGACATTTCCTTGATCATAGGCTGATATGTGAAAATCATACAGCCAAAGCTCGCCTTTTTCAACCTGGCAATATGAGCCAGAAAATGAAGCCTTACCTGATCTAAGTGATTTTACTTCTGTACCTACAAGCTCTATCCCGGTTTCCAGGGTTTCAAGAATTTCATATTCATATCGTGCTTTTCTGTTGTCTATTGTAGGGGAAAAATTGTTCATCTTATTGTTGATAAAGTTGCCAGTCCTGTGGCATATAATATTTTCCTATCTAGACTTTCAATTTGAGATTTTGCGTAAATTAAGCGACCCTTATCTTCAGTTACCTTGGCAGACACTCTCGTATATGCGTCTATAAGGATAGGTTTTTTAAATTTTACAGTTAATTGAGCTGTTACCACGTTGTGCCCTAACTTTACTGCCGCCCATGTGCTCAACTCATCTAATAGCGTTGATATTATGCCACCATGTACAATATTGTCCCAGCCCTGATATTTTTTATGAAAATGAAATGTTGTGAATACACCTTCTTCATCCTGAGATATCTCAAGGTGTAAACCCAATGGATTTGCCTTTCCACAAGCAAAACACCAGTCATCAGCTATTAGCATAACTTCCTTTCTTCAATATAAAAATTAATTAAACAAAATTTATTTTTGTGCACCCCAGCTTCGACAATAGAGATACAACCGCTTTCCGTATGCACAACTCCTTCAAGGGGTACTTACGGCACCCGGTCTGACCGCTTACCGTTGCTACCTTCCGGTCCTGGCGGGGTTCACGGTAGCGCCGCCGCGTAAGGCCTTGCTATCGACATTGCACAACACGGTGCTGCATTACATCCCTAAGCCTTAGCTGGGGGATTAGGCCCTGCTATGGCGGATTGCAGGTACAGGGCACCGCCAGCTCCCCGCTTAGCACATTAATATTCTAACATGAAGTTTAAATAAATATGTGTAAGATTTAAAGAACCCTAAATGTTAAAATATACATATATTTTTTAGGAGAGTGGTATTATTTTGTCTATAATAAATTTAGATTTGCTGAAAATACTAATCGTAATTTTTTGTAACGTAATACTTTTAAGTGCTCTGTTTTATCTCACAAAGAAGAAGAAGATTTTATATTATAAAAAAGGTGGAATGTTCTTCTTAGGCTTTATGGGGGTTGCTGTAATCACGATGATGGACGAGCTAACATCTATCTTTTACGCCCCTGGCGAAGCATTTAGTTTTATTGGTGAACACGCTGTTTTTTATCTTGTTTTTACCTTTGCAATGGTAACTTTATATTCTTTTTCGTTAACTGAGGTAGCCGAAATCCTTGAGAAAAATAATCTCAAGGGGGGTGGGGTATATAACTTTTCATATCTGGTCCTTGGTCAGACATTTTCTTTTATTGCTGTTGCTTCCATAATAGTCGACTACATTACCACTGCTGCAATGTCAAGCGTTTCTGCTATAGACAACATCCACTCACTTTTGGCGTTCCCTCACGAACTGAAGATAATTTTTGAGATATCTATCATTGTATTTATCGCTATCCTTAACTTGATAGGCATCAAAGAAAACGTTAAGGTAACTTATTCGATATTTGTAGCAGCAGCAGTCATACTTGTGAACGTCGCTATACTTGGACTCTTTAATTTTAATTTAGGTTTACCTTTCTTGGTTAACGCATATCAGTATAGCTTAAAGGGAATATTTAATTCGAATCCAATAAGCTCTTATACGTCTATGACTTTTAATATGTCAGCTACAATACTTGCATTTTCAGGCATTGAGTCTGTTTTGCAGACCCACTCGCTTGTAGAAAATTGGAAGACTATTAAAAAGGCATATATTACTCTTGCATTAACTGTCGGCATCATAATACCTCTGATAGGAACTCTTGCACTTTCTCAGGTGCCTAACCCGATTGATCACTCTGAAGACCTTATCACCTTTTTCTCCCGTATGCTTGGCGGTTTACCGTTGGCGATAGTAGTTGTAATCTTAGCGGCTGTTACTTTGATATTTGCTGTAAATACTGCTATGGTAGCATCAGTTGAGCTTTTGGATAGGGTTGGAGAAAAGTATAAGTTTTCGCCTCTAACAAAAACAAATAGATTTGGTTCGGCCTATAGAATAATCATTATTATGTCTGTCGCTTTTATTTCAATAATTTTAATTACATCTGGTAATCAGCACACAGTTGCACAGATGTATGCGATTGGTCTTGTCGCTACATTTGTAATTAATCTATTTAACCTTATAGTATATAGGGCGTATAGGGGTAGAGAGGACGTAAAAGAGTACTCGACAAGCATTATTATTAATAGCATTCTTTTCATATTATTTTTGGGGAGTTTTGTATTTTTGCTGAAAGACAAGCCTGATGGAGCTCTTTTGTGGGTATCATCATTAGTTGTATTTCTGATATTCGGCACTGCTATCATAAGGTATAAAAATATAGACAAGGCTATGAAGGTTTCTACCGAAAAACCTGAGGATGTGATTAACTATGTCAAAGAAAACGATATGGCTAACATACACATCTATTTTAGAAGACCTATGGAGCATAACCTAGAGAGATCTGACGATTCATCAAAAGTTTTTATAACATTTTTTATGTCGAGGCAAAGTATACCAAAAAGGGTTTCTAATAACCACTTTATCATTCCTGTAAACCATTTTTGGGGTGTAGATGGTGGCATAAATGGATTACTTGGTTTGTTACAGGAGAGCTTCCCAGATAAGAGAATAGTCGTTCATCTTGGGTGGCCTACTTCTTCCTGGCTTGAGAGGGTCGCTATGGGTTTAAGAACTTACCACATATTGAGATTGCCGACAATTTATCCAAGATTTGAATTTAAGATGGAATTTTTTCCGCAGAAAAGATCAGTAAAAAAATAAAAAATGCCCTAAATGATTATCCATGAAGATCAAAACCTAAACCTATAGTAGAGGCCGGCGAATGTCCCCCTATCCAATGATGTATTGTCTGTTATTGAATTTCTTATAACAAAAGATGTGAATTTTGAGAGCTGCAGGTCAGCCTGGTATGTGGCTTGGGGCTTTACGTCAAGCGTGTAGGTAATGGAAGTGGAAAGTTTTTTGTTCCAGGATTTGGATACTGTGATGTCTGGTTTGCCATCGATAGACATCCCAAATGATAAACGAGATAGCCCTAACGCCTGTTTTATTGGCTCAAAAAGTATTCCCTGTGCCTGTGAAACTGCTGTTATCGGAGACATTGCTGCAACTGTGGATGCATACGTTACTGGATTTTTCCCCGTGCCAATCAAGGATATTATCTGAGATTCGCTTAATTCTGGGACCGATGAAAAAGAAAGCTTTGGATTGTCTATTTGTCCGCTTACGGTAAGATATACCTTGTACTCTGATATGCTGGTTTGTGCCAGTATGTCTACTGTACGACTTATTGGAGTATATTTTATATGCCCTCTTGTGATTTGAAATGGCTGATCAAAGACGGAGATTCTCCCTGAGGTTATGCTAAGGTCTGTAAATATAATTGGATTGTTTAACGTGCCCGAAACCTTAACGTCTCCAGCTGGGTATAGAGTGAAAAAATCATTTTGAAAGTCTACATTTTTGCCAATGTTTATGTTGAGATCGAGCTTTATATTTGGCAAAGTCGAAGCTGCGCCTTCAGCAAGTCCCACGTGACCCTTTGTAAGATTTATATTGCCCTTTAGCACAGGGTCAAATATATTGCCGCCTAAATTCAAATAGAAATCTGCTAATCCATTATAAGTTTTTCCAAGGTTAGTAGAGAAATTTTTCCCTAAAATGCTTATATTTAGATCTTTTGATTTACTGTTTATGTGACCATCCAGGCTTGCTATTCCGCCATTTTCTATAAGATAGCCTGTCATATTTATTTCATCCCCTACAAGTTTTGCGCTGAAATCTTTTAGTTTAACTTCTTTGCCACCTACGAGTATCGTCATATTGGGTATATTTGCATTGCCATTTAGAGTTGGCGAGTCGAAACTGCCTGATACCTGAAGATTTATGTCTCCCTCGCTTGATTTTATGGACATATTTTTTGGCAACAGAAATGAAAGCAATGCTATGCTTGAGTTTGATATTGAAAGCTTTAGGTCGGTGGCCTCATTGCTCTTCAGGGCTTCTTTGTTCATCGGCAACGTGCCTTGAAGATTTGCTATATGTCCGTCATTTTCCAATGAAAGGCTGTTTACTTTAAGAAATGGGTAATCCAATGATACATCCATTGATAATTTTCCACCGCTTTTGCCGTTGTAAGAGATGTTGTTTGATGTAAGATTTATGGCTCCTCTGGTGGCTGTTTCAGAGTGGTAAAGGCTAAAGGTCGAATCTGCAAGCAAGTTAAAACCTTCTGCATCTACAGGGTAGTTTTTAGTTTTTCCGCTGATATTTAAATTAGGAGTAATACGACCAGAGAAATTCAGTTCTCCTAAATCTTTGTAGACAGAAGCACTGTCAACGAAAAATTCCTTGCTATCTCCATGAAAGCTTATCTGCGCTTTTGAGAATGAGTAAAAGTTTGAGTAAAAATTATTTGCGCTTACTTCGCCTTTCCAATTGCCATTGTCATAGCTAACATTAAATGATGTAGTACCCTTAAAATTAACTATTGGTTGGTATGGCTTTCTGCTGTTTAAAACGCTCTGATAAAACGCAAGATATGATTCGGGAGAGAGTATTTTGGTTCCTTTATTCAGGTCCATAGAATATACCTGATATAGTATTTTATTTGATGGGGGTTTTTCAAAACCCCTTATTACTGGAATATTATATAAAAATTTTAAATTTGGTTTTTTTATTATCTTTCCTTCTTCAAAAGTAAAAGGAGAAAGCTGATATAGGGCGTCAATAGATATATTTTTTCCACTTGCAATAAATTTTTGTAAATTTCCCTGAATATGGGCGTTGTTTTCTCCTGAAAATAAAGAAAAATTAAAATCTAAATCACTAAAATCTTTTGACGCTAACAGACCATCTCCCTTTAAGGAGGCGCCGTATCGGGTAAGCATTGAGAAGTCAACTTTTGAATTCAAGCCAGCAGCTGAGGAATATTTTAAGTTAAATTTTGCGAAACCATTCTCTACATTTAGAAAATCTTTGAGGTTTAATTTTATGTCTGACGAGACAGTATTTTTTATTATATTTCCAGAAAATTCTCCTGAGCCTATGGTGCCTGAGAAGGCTATTGGATTGTTTGCTAAATTGAATATCGAATTAAAAGGAATATTTCTATTATTGAAAGGCAAATTTCCCTGAATTTGGGCAAGGTCCCCCTTTTTGTGCAAGGTAAAGTTTACATTTCTATAATTTCCTACAAATGCAACGTTGTCAGCGCTCGTGGCATATCCTCCAGAAATAGGATAACCAAAAAGGCTGGCTTCTAAGTTGCCATGTGACGAATATCCATCTGTATTTATATCACCATCTACGTTCTGTAATTCAATGTCGTTGAAGGACATACTGGGAGTATTAAATTTGCCGTAAAAATAAGGGGATTTGACGCTATCTGTATACAGGTAGGCGCTCACAGTTGAATTTAGCTGAGTTAAGGGATATTTTGGCAGAAATATTTGTGCCTTGCCGTCAGATTCCACATTATATGTCAGGCTTATCTTTATTGGACCATAATCTGAATTTGATGAGGAATAGTTTAAGTTTAAGTTTGGATAATCGAGGTATAAATCAATGGGTCCGCTAAAACCTTTCCCATCAATATTTGTCGTCAGGCTGTCTGATGAGATATAAATATTTGTAATAGGCTTGTCTTTATCTAATATAAGGCTTCCTTTTGCTGAAATTTTTCCTGATTTTACAGATATTCTGTTATCAAGGTTAATAAATTGCAATACTTCTTTGGCTTCTATGTTCTTACCACTGAATAAAAATTCTTTTTTATCAGGTTCAATCTTTACTGTGCAATTTATATCCCCATAATTAGAACTTGATACCGTGTTAAGATTTAATTTGCTATCTTGTACGAATCCAAATGCGCTTAGAGGAAGCGTTATTGTGCTGTTTTCTATAACTAAAGAAGAGTCATAGGCGTCTAATATAAAGTTTGCAGGTGGAGCCCCCTCTTTTGGAGCCAATGCCTTTTCGATATCTTCTGGCAATGAAAAGCCCTTGTTCTTTGTAAATATCATATTCATTGAGGCATTATAGAGTTTTACTTCAGTTGGGGTGATCTTGAAAGGCAGTAGAGAAATAGAAAGCCCAACGTAGATCTTTTTTGCTTTGAAGTCGTTTCCGATACTCGCATTGTAAATTGTTATCCCATTTATACCTATTTCAGCAGATTGAAAGCTTGTGCCTTCTGGTAAATTTGAACTTATTATGGGATATATGTATGCTTTTTTTATATTATCTAAATTTAGAAAAAGAACTGAAAATATGGCTACTAATATAAAAGCAATTATAAAAGACACTTTAAAATATTTTAGTGCCATTTGAAGTCAGAGGGTTTAAGGTTTTTTATAAAGTCTTTAAATTTCTTGGTTTCCTCCTCCTCGTCATTAATATCCTTTTTGGTAAAACTTACCGATGAGGTTTCGAAGAGATCTCTTTTAACGTATATAGGAGCAAAAACTCTTACTGCAATAGCGATAGAATCTGATGGTCTGCAGTCTATGTACTCTTCTTTATTGCCTTGAGAGACTACTAATTGTGCGTAGAAAACGCCATCTTTTAGAGATTCTATAATTACCTTTACTACGTTTAGATTAAATATTTGAATAATATCGCTTATAAGATCATACGCAATAGGTCTGGGCGGTTTTATTTTTTCTATTGCCATAGCAATAGCCCCAGCCTCAAAAGGACCGACCCATATTGGCAAAACTCTATCTGAGTCAATTTCTTTTAAGACTACTACCGTTTGATTATTTGTTGGATCAATTGTTATCCCTAAGACTCTAACCTCTACAAGTTCTGTGGCCAATTTTTTCCCCTCTGCTTATTCCTTTTAATTTCTTGTAAGGATTGCCAAGCACTTCACCGAACAAAACCTTAATAAAGGCCCTCTCCATACATTTTGGATGAGGAATGACTAAGTTGGCGGTGTCTAATTTATAAGAGCATCCTATTATTTCTTCCATACTGTTTTTGTCCATACAATAATTATAACTTAATATATCTATGTCAATAACCCTTGGCCCATATCTAAATGTTTGAAACCTTCCGATTTCTTTCTCAATACGTTTACACAAGTAAAGAAGCTCTTCAGGAGATAGCTTAGTTTTGATGACTATTAAACAATTTGTAAAATATGGCTGTTCTATAACTTCAAGGGGATCTGTTGTGTAGGTGTTTGAAACCTTAACTATCTCACAACAATTTTGTCTCAAATATCTTATTGCTTTGGTTAAATACCCCCTTCTATAGCCGATGTTTGAGCCAAGAGACAAAAATGAAAATGGCATTTAAATAGCGGCTTTTCTCACTTCTTCTGCCATATCGCAAGCAAATCTTATCTCTTTTGGGTCGTGAACTCGAAGTGCATGAATACCTTTAAATACGCATATACTCGATATGCTGATGGTCGCAGGCAGTCTCTCTTCAGTAGGCACGCCTTTTGAAACGGCTCCGGTAAAACTCTTTCTGGAAGGACCTGACAAATGAAGAAAATCATCCTTTAAAAATCTCTCATAATTTGCACATAGCTTTAGGTTGTCTTCTAAGCTTTTTCCGAATCCAAGACCCACGTCTAATAGTATATTTTCTTTTGTGAAACCAGCGCCTAAGGCCTGACTCGCTTGATTGAATAAAAACTCTGAAATCTCGCTAAAAATATCTTTGTACTCAGGATTTATTTGCATCTCTTTAGGATTTTTTTTCATATGCATTATGACTATACCTGGTTTTGGATTAAATGACGAAATTGTCTCGAGCATACCCTGAGTTCTAAGGCCAAAAATATCATTTATTATAATTGCTCCTTCTTCAAGGGTGATTTTTGCTACTTCTGGCTTATACGTATCTATTGACACCGGTATGTTGTTCTTAACGAGCTCCCTGAGAACTGGCAAGATTCTTGCTATTTCAACGTCTAATGGGGTAGGATCTGTAAACGGTTTTGTAGATTCTCCACCGAGATCTATTATATCTGCGCCTTCTTCGATCATCTTGAAGGCTTTTTCTATGGCTATATCAGCACAATCCCACTTGCCGCCGTCATAGAAGGAATCTGGTGTAACGTTTAAAATTCCAAAGATAATAGTCTTGTTTAGCTTAAAACTCTTGTCTCGCGCTTTGAACATCAGATAATTCTGCCGAATATCAGGCTAAGCACTTCAGACCTCGTGGACGATGAAGCCTTGAAAGCTCCCCTTAGTGCAGAAGTAACTGTGCTGTGGCCTGGCTTTCTAACGCCCCTCATGCTCATACAAAGATGTTCTGCTTCTACTACAACTGCAACGCCAAGAGGATCTAAACCCTTCATAATTGTCCTGGCTATGTCAGATGTCAATCTCTCCTGAAGCTGAGGTTTTTTTGAAAGTATATCAACTACTCTGGCAATCTTGGAAAGCCCTACTACTCTGCCGTCTTTTGGAAGGTATGCCACATGAGCTTTCCCAATAAAGGGAATCAAGTGGTGTTCGCACACAGAATAAAACGGAATATCCCTTATAAGCACCATCTCATCTGTGTTCTCGTGGTACTCTACGTTAAGTACTGACAGAGGGTCTTCATTTATCCCTGAAAAAATCTCCTCATACATCCTTGCTATTCTGTCAGGAGTTTCTTTGAGACCTTCCCTTTCTGGGTCTTCTCCAACTGCTACCAATATGTCGTATACTGCTTTTTTTATCTTTTCCTGATCCATTTTCGTCTCCTTAGAAAAGCTACAAGATTTTAAATTCTAATATATTCTAATACTTCTTAATCTTTTTATTCTCTCTTCAAAAGGCGGATGCGTGCTGAACAAGTTAGCTAAAGCATCCCCCTTCAAAGGGTTCATTATATACATGTGTGAAATAGCAGGCGAGGTATCTGATGGAATTATTTCTATCCCTTTGTGCAGTCTCTCCAGGGCATCAGCTAAGGCATCTGGGTCGCGCGATAATTTTGCACCCTCTTCATCGGCCAGAAACTCTCTGGACCTTGATATCGCAAATTGGATAAGCATTGCGGCTATTGGTGCAAGTATTAGCATTAATATTCCACCTACAAGAGATAGCGGGTTATTGTTGTCATCTCTTTCTGAGTTTGTTCCAAATATCATAGCCCAACGTGCCATATCTGCTACAAAGGTTATGGTAGAGGCAAGTACAGCTGCCAGACTGGATATCAGGATATCTCTGTGCTTAATGTGACCGATTTCATGACCTAAGACTCCCTTTAATTCCCTTGGGCTAAGTATTTTAAGAATGCCGCTGGTTACAGCTACTGCTGCATGGTCTGGATCTCTGCCTGTTGCAAATGCGTTTGGCGATGGGTCGTCTGTGATATATATTTTCGGTTTAGGCAAATTAGCTCTATATGAAAGCTCTTCTACTATATCATGAAGAATCGGCATTTCTTCTCTGGTAACTTCTCTTGCTCTTGTCATCTTAAGGACTATCTTGTCTGAAAACCAATATGAAACAAAATTCATACCCAATGCTATGATAAAGGCTATTATAAGACCGCTTTGTCCGCCTATGAGGCCTCCCATACTTATTAGGATTACGCTCAGCAACCCAAGGAGTAAAAATGTTTTAATTTGATCTCCCATTAGTTTTTACCTCCTTTATATATGGATTTACCCAATTGTCAATTGTACTTATATTTGTCTCGCCTACATCAACGTCTTTTACAATCCCATCTGGGTCGACAAAGACCAGTGTGGGAATTGATGTAATATTATACAATCTCGAAACATCTCCATTTTTGTCAGAGAGTATAGGAAATGACATTGGATAGTCACTTATGAATTTCAAAATTCTGCTATTTTCGTCTTCTACGTTTATGCCAAATACCAATACACTTTCTTTGAATGATTTGTACAGCGTATTTATTTGCGGCATCTCAACTCTACAGTGAGGGCACCATGTAGCCCAGAAAACCAACAAGATAGGTTTGCCTCTGTATTGCGATAGATTCACCTCAAAGCCAGCTATATCTTTTAGTGTAAAATTCGGAGCCCTCTTGCCTATAAGCTGGGTTACACCTTCGCTTTTTGTGACTTCTTTATGTTCAACTTTCTGACCACATCCAGATAAAGCTAAAATTCCGATCATCATTAAGGCAAACAAAATGTATTTCAAAGCAAAGTTTCTCCTAAAATTCTTTTATATTATTCTAACAAAAAAATATAGTATGTTCAAATTAAAATTGGATTATATCGTAACTAGAGCATCTTGCGCGCGAAAAAGCTCACTCGGTTACTTTATTATAAAAATATTGATAATACCCTAAATTTTTGTTTACAAATATTTGTCTTTATGGTTAAATAGTCAAATAAAAGGGGGTTTGTGTGCAGACAAATGATTTAACATTTATAACGAATCAAAATGGTCAAAGCTTGCTTGACAGGTTTAGAGTTTTAATCAAAGATGCTGCCTTTTTTGACTGTATTGTAGGATACTTTTATGCGAGCGGTTTTTATAAATTACAAGATATCTTAGAAAATACCGAAAAAATCAGAATCTTAATTGGAATTGGCACAGATAGGCAGACTATTGATCTTATAAACTCTTCTAAGGCTTCCTTTTCTGAAATCAAGCAGATCTGTTCACAGCGCGTGGTTGAAGAGGCAGAGGAAGCAGAAAACGACTTTGATCTGGAGAAAGGTGTATTAAAATTTAAAGAGCTTATAAAGTCAGGCAAGATTGAAATAAGAGCATACCCAGAAAGTAATTTGCATGCAAAGTTATATATAATTACCTTTAAAGAAGGCGACAGGGATGTTGGAAGGGTTATCACAGGATCGAGCAATTTCAGCCAATCGGGTCTTGCTGACAATCTTGAGTTTAACGTAGAGCTAAAGAGCCGATCTGACTATGAATTTGCAAGAGAAAAATTCGAGGAACTCTGGAAGCAAGCCGTCGAAGTTAGCGATGACTATGTCGATAGCATAGAAAAAAGAACTCACTTGAGAGATGACATAACGCCCTATGAGCTATATCTAAAATTTTTATACGAATATTTCAAACGCGACCTGGAAGAAACAGGTGAGATATATGCGACTGATTTTCCCGAAAATTTTTTGCAACTTGAATATCAAAAACAGGCCGTCCTAAACTCAAAGCGTATTCTGGAAGATTACGGAGGGGTATTTTTATCTGATGTTGTTGGATTGGGCAAGACTTATATGGCGGCAACGCTTGCCTCTCAGCTCGATGGCAGGACTCTTATCTTAGCCTCGCCCGTTTTAATCGATACCAAAAACCCTGGTTCATGGGTAAACGTGTTCAGGGATTTTAACTTAAAATTTGATGCAGAGTCTATTGGACAGTTAAAAAAAGTTAAAGATGAATACAATCTCGATAAGTACAAAAATATCATAATCGATGAGTCCCACAGGTTTAGAACAGAAGATACTGTCTCTTACACATATCTATCAGAGATTTGTCGTGGCAAAAGGGTAATACTCGTAAGTGCAACGCCGTATAACAACTCTTCAGAGGATATACTCTCTCAAATAAAGTTGTTTCAAAACACGAGAAAAAGCACAATACCAGGATTACCTGATTTAGAAGGCTTTTTTAAAAGATTGGACAATAATCTCAAAAAGATAGATAAAAAAAATTACGAGGATTATGTAGAAAAAGCTAAAGAGAATGCAAGACTGATAAGAGAGAGGGTTTTAAAGTATTTGATGATCAGGCGAACAAGAGGGGAAATCGAAAGATATTTTATACAGGATTTAGAAAAAAATAAGATTAAATTTCCCCAGGTAAACGATCCAGTGGCCCTATTTTATGAATTAAACGAAGAGGAAAATAAGATTTTTGATAAGACCTTAGAACTAATTACAAAAAATATATGTTATGCAAGGTATACTCCCCTTTTATATCTAAAGAATAATTCAGGCTCTCAAATTGAGGTATTAGGCCAAAAAAATATGGGCACCTTTATGAAGGTATTGCTGTTAAAAAGGCTTGAGAGCTCATTTTATGCGTTTAAGCTTACAATAGATCGCTTTAAACAGGCTTATAAAAAATATATAGATGAATTTGAAAAGGGCAGCGTGTACGTTAGCAAAAAGTATTCGAACAAGATATTTGAGTACTTAGAAAACGATGACGATGAGTCTATACAAAGATTAATAGATCAGGACAAGGCTACAAAATATTCAAGCAGCGATTTTACTGAAGAATTTAAGATCAATTTATTAAGCGATTATGAAACGTTTTGTTTAATAGATAAAATGTGGTCGAAAATAAACTCAGACCCAAAGTTTCAAAAATTTTACGAACAATTAAAAACGAACACAGTCCTAAAGGATAAAAAGATTATAATTTTTAGCGAATCAAAAGAAACAGTAGACTATCTGGCAAGGAAAATTGAAGAATATCTAAACAAGAACGTTTTAGCTTTTAGCAGCTCAGCTAACGAGGAAGTAAGAAGAAAGGTAATAGAAAACTTCGATGCAAAGGTCAAGGTACAGAAGGATGATTACAGCGTGCTTGTGTCTACAGAGGTTTTATCAGAGGGCGTTAACCTTCATTGCTCAAATGTGATAATTAACTACGATATACCGTGGAATCCTACGCGTATGATGCAAAGGGCTGGTCGTATAAACAGGATTGACACGAAATTTGAAAATCTGTATATCTTCAATTTTTTTCCCACAAAACAGTCAAATGATGAAATTCATTTAGAAGAAATTGCCAAATCAAAGATCAATGCCTTTTTAACGCTGCTTGGTGAAGATGCTGCTGTGTTAACAGAAGGTGAACCTATAACCTCTCATGAGCTCTTCGGAAGACTGACTTCAATGCACACTATTACGCAAGAGAACGAAGGCGAGGAGAGCGAGTTAAAATACTTCAATATCATTAAGGAAATCAGAGAAAAAAATCAGGGATTATTTAATAAGATTAAACACCTGCCTAAGAAATCGCGTACTGCGAAAAGTAGTAAGCTCTATCACAAAGCCCTTCTCACGTATTTAAAAAAGGGAAAAATAGAAAAGTTCTACTTTACAACGGGTGAGGGTTCAAAAGAATTAGATTTTTTAGATGCAGCTAAGCTGATGGAAAGCTCATCCAATGATAAAAAAGAGAAACTTACAAAAGACTTTTACAGCTTGCTTCGTGAAAATATTGATGCATTTACAAACGATCTAAATGAAGAGCCATCATCCCTACAAAGGCGGGGCAAAAACACTTTGACTGAAATCTTAAAACACATAAAGGCGCTTGATAAAAGTAAATTTACAGATAGACAGGAAAACTACATTAAGAGACTTCAGGAAAAATTAGAAGATGGAGCAATACCAAAAGAGTTACGAAAAAAAATTCTCAAGGCAATAGAGGGCTCTGCAGGCGAGCTAAACCCTCTAAAGGTATTGGGCGCTATACAAAGGGTATTGCCTGAGAGATTCTTAATGGATCATTATGTGAAATCTTCTCAGGATGCTTCAGAGAGGTGTGAAGTAATCTTATCTATGTACCTTAAGGGGGAGCAATGAACGAAGAATTATATAAAAATATTGTAAAAGAGGTCTTTGAAAGATCTTTTGATAGGACAAATTTTGCTAAATTTATAAGAAACTTGCTTAAAAATATAGATGAATCGAAAACATTTATATGCAATGGGCTTTATATACCAGAAAGTTTTAGAAATTATATAAGAACCTATGAGAGAATAGGCCAGTATCGTCTAAAAGATGGTTCTATATTAGATATATTGATAATAACCCTAAAAGATCGCACTACGCTTGAACGTGCAAGATCTACTCAGAGAAATTTTGTGAAATGGTATCTAAACGGGGGAAGAGGTAAGTTAAGGGATGCTGCACTCGTCGCCTTTAAAGTAGAAAATTATCCTAACTGGAGATTTTCTTTTGTAAGGATGAAATACTCCTACGATGAAAACGGCAAGGTAAAGGATGAAACTACACCAGCAAAGAGATATTCGTTTCTCGTAGGGAAAGAAGAGAGCAGCCACACAGCACAGTCAAGATTTTGGCAATTAATTGCACAAACTGACTTAAAATCCTCGTTAGATGAAATAGAAGAGGCATTTAGTGTAGAGAGCGTTACGAAGGAATTCTTTGAGAAATATAGGGAATTATTTATAAAAACTGTTGGTCAGATAGATAAGAACTTGGCTGAGAATCAGCTTTTAAGAGAAGAATTTAAACAAAAAGATATTTCAAGCGTTGACTTTGCAAAAAAGCTCTTAGGCCAGATAGTCTTTCTTTACTTTTTGCAGAAAAAGGGCTGGCTTGGAGTAGAAAAAAACAAAACCTGGGGAACAGGCAGCAAGAAATTTTTAAGAGAACTCTTTAAAAAGTCTAAGGATGAAGGCAAGAACTTTTTCAATGACTATCTAAAATATCTTTTTTACGATGCGCTAAACAACGAGCGCTCTCATCAGGCAGATCCCTCTTATCACGAACGCTTAGGTTGCAGGATACCCTTTCTAAACGGCGGTCTATTTGAGCCATACAACGATTATGATTGGAAAAATATTGATCTAATTATGCCAAACGAGCTGTTTTCAAATCAAAGCAAAGACGGCATATTAGACATCTTTGACCTGTATAACTTTACCGTGAAAGAGGATGAGCCGCTTGAGAAAGAGGTAGCAATAGACCCTGAACTGTTGGGTAAAATTTATGAAAAGTTTAACGCTATAAGAAAAGATAACTTTGAAGAATATGAAAAGGCTATAAAAAGCAGAACTTCAGAATATAAATTTAACAAAGAATACGGAGTTTACTATACTCCAAGAGAGATAGTGCACTTTATGGCTAAAAGTTCACTGGTAGAGTATCTATTTGAAAATCTTAAAGGTAAGTTTCAGGATTTAGAAGGTTTAAAGGATGACTTAGAGAATTTTATTTTTTACTCTGATGAACTTAGAGAAAATGAAATAAAAGCGATAGAAAAACAAGAAAAAATCAACAGAGGCGAGCAGAGAAGCACAAAATATAGCGCTAAAATGCCGGTCTTTATACAGGAAAACGCAAAAATAATAGATGACCTTTTAAAAGATGTAAAGATAATTGATCCAGCAGTAGGATCTGGTGCCTTTCCTATAGGGCTTATGCACGAAATTGTAAAGGCAAGAGAATCTTTGCACAGCTTATACCTTGAAAGTAAAAAGACGGCCTATGAGCTAAAGCGCCACTGTATAGAAAATAATCTTCACGGCGTGGATATAGACAGCGGGGCAATAGAGATTACAAGGCTTAGGTTTTGGCTATCTCTTGTGGTAGATGAAGAGGACTTGACTCAGATAAAGCCACTGCCAAACTTGGACTATAAGCTCGTAGTTGGTGACTCACTTAAAAATATTGAAAGAAATCTATTAAAAGATTTTGAATACTTAGAGAGTCTAATCGATAGGCACTACAATGAAACCAATTTTGAGGAGAAGAAGCGCTTAAAACAAGAAATTGAAAGCGAAATTGATAATCTTACTGAAGGTAAAAAAGAGTTTGATTTTAGTATATATTTTTCGAGGGTAATGAGAAATGGTGGATTTGATATAGTGATTGGCAATCCGCCGTATATACAGCTTCAAAAAAATCACGGCGAGCTTGCAAATAGATACAAGGAACTGGGTTATGATGAAGTGTTTGATAGGGCAGGCGATATTTATACTTTGTTTTACGAAAAGGGCATCAAAATATTAAGAAAAAGCGGCCATTTGTGTTTTATTACGTCCAACAAGTGGATGAGAGCAGGCTACGGCAAGAAGTTAAGAAAGTTTTTTTCTAAATACAACCCAAAAATCCTGATAGATTTGGGACCTGGAGTTTTTGAGAGCGCAACAGTTGACACCAATATACTTCTAATTCAAAAATCAGAGAACAAAAATTTACTAAAAGCCATAACTTTGCAAAAAGATGACAAAGAAGATATAAAAAAGGCTTTAGATAAAAGGTGTGTAATTTTAAGAAATCTCAGTAAAGATGCTTGGTTTATTGGCTCTGATGCTGAACAAAGGCTTAAGGAAAAGATAGAGAGAATCGGGAAAATGCTAAAGGTTTGGGATGTAAAGATTTATTATGGTATTAAAACTG
>Ga0078972_1002706_pt1 | contig 57128 bp, 44 predicted proteins | sample YelNatPaOPGAMG01_FD_67568 | JGI IMG/M metagenome (GOLD analysis project Ga0078972, IMG submission 67568) | Hot spring thermophilic microbial communities from Obsidian Pool, Yellowstone National Park, USA - OP-RAMG-01 (SPADES assembly) (version 2) | ecosystem: Environmental > Aquatic > Thermal...
AATCAGCGAAAAGATAGGGCGCGGTGCCTTCGCAACAGCCGCCGCCGATGACCACAGACAGTTTTCCCGTGCGAGTCCTACCCACGGTCTCTAGCATCGCTTTGGCCTGGGCGCTGAACAAAATCCTCATCGTTTTCCAGCCCTAGGAAAAAAGCAGTTGCAGCCAGGAACGCCGCTCCAGGTCGGGCACCAGGCTGGTATGGACGTGTTTGACCTGGGTGTACTCGTCCAGAGCCCGACGCCCCAGTTCACGCCCCACGCCGCTCTGCTTGTAGCCGCCAAACGGAGCATCGCTGCGAAGAAGATGCCAGTCGTTGATCCATACCGTTCCGGCCTTGAGTTTGCGAGCCACCCGGAACGCCCTGTTCACGTTCCGTGACCACACCCCGGCAGCCAAGCCATAAATGCTGTCGTTGGCCATTTCGATCGCCTGGTCCACGTCAGTGTAACGTATGACTGTGAGAACGGGCCCAAAAATTTCTTCCCTGGCGATGCGCATGTCGTTGGTTGCATCCGCAAAAATGGTTGGTTCCACAAAATAGCCGTTCTCGCAGCCGGTCACCGTCGCCCGCCGGCCGCCACAAACCAACCTGGCCCCCTGCTCCCGGCCCGACTGGATGTAGGATAACACCGTCTCCATCTGTTGGCTGGAAACCACCGGTCCCATACCGGTGGAAGGATCCAGCGGGTTACCCACCACGATTTTGGCAGCGTTCGCCGCCAGCAACTCCACCACCTGGTCGTACAGCAAATCGGGAACGAAAAGGCGGGTACCGGACGCGCAAATCTGCCCGGAGTGCAATAAGAAAGCGAACAAGGATCCCGGAACGGCGATAGACAGGTCCGCATCGTCCAGGAGAATCGCCGGCGACTTGCCGCCGAGTTCCAGGGTAACTTTTTTAACGGAACCGGATGACAACTGCATGACGCGGCGGCCGACCTCGGTGGAACCGGTGAACGCGATCTTGTCCACTTCCGGGTGCGTAACCAGCAGTTCCCCGGCCGAGGCCCCGGGACCCGGTACGACGTTGACCACACCCGGAGGCACACCGCACTGTGCCATGATTTCCGCCAGTACGAGCGCTGTGAGCGGTGTGTTGGAAGCCGGTTTGACAACCACGCTGTTACCCGTCGCTAGCGCCGGGGCGATTTTCCAGCAAGCCAGAAGCAGAGGAAAGTTCCACGGTACGATCGCCGCGCACACTCCGACGGGCTCGCGCCATAGGAGACCGTGTGCCGGCCCGGGATAGGCGGGAACGGGGAGATATTCCGTATACTGATATTCCAGGGAAAAATTAGCCATAGTATTAAAAACATCTGCCGCCGCCATTATGTCGAAAGAACTGATTCTCCGTACGGTGCCGCCGGAGCTGATACACTCCAGATACACCAGTTCCTGGGCCCGCTCCGCCATTTTCTGTGCAATTGCAAAAAGCACGTCCGCCCGCTTCCTGGGAGGCATGTCGCTCCACGATCCAGCCTCGAAAGTCCGTCGCGCGGATCGGACGGCCTTGTCGACATCATCCTTTCCCGCCTTGTCCACCTCGGCAACCACCTTTCCGGTGGCGGGATTGATGACCGGAAAACTCTCTCCGTCCGTGCCCTGAACCCACTCCCCGTCGATAAAAAGATGAAATTTTAGCAAATCGGTGCTCATCGGCTGGTATTTCCTCCTTCCAAGTACGGGCGTCCACTGTGGTGCCTCCCCGACAACGGTACAAGATGACCTCGCTTCAGTCCGCGCTCCGCAGGCATCCCCCGAGCCCGCCCCGGCAGACTCCGCGCTACCGCCATGGCCCGGCGTTCCCGATTTCCAGTCACCGCCCCTCAAACCAGGCTGAAAAACCTCCCTCTGAACTAAAACCGACACCTTCTCAAACCAGGTCCAACATTGCCGTAGAACCGGCGGCGCATGGGCCGTGCCGCCATACTCTTGCCCGTCACCGCGTCATACCCCACGGGCGAGGCAAAGCCCTCGGCCGATCGTTAACGACAGACAACTGCAAGATGCATGCCGGAAAAAATGACGCACGAACCAAAGAGGCCGCCAGGGATTCCGCGTTCTTGAGGAACGGCCAGTGTAGTTTTTCTGAACATTGTGTTTATTTGCAAAACATTCCGGTCCAAACGTGGTCTCCCCGGCTGACCGGTTGTTCAGAAAATTAACCGCACAGGAAATCACCACATCCCGGGACAAAGTCGATTCGTCCGGCCGACAGGGCGCGGCGCGTTGGAGCTTCCGTTTTGGGGACAGTCCCTGTCGCCGATCCTTTCAGGACCGTGTCTGTGCTCAACCGGCGCCGCCCCATGGCTGGAAATGCTGTCGGAATCACGGTTTTTTTCCGGAAGGGCCACGGAAATTTGACACCCCCACTTCGCTTACCTCCTGGCCAGCGCCCTCCTGGTTACGGCGCTTTTCGGGGCGCGCCTTCTGGTCACCAAGGGCTGGGCCGCCCCTGTTCCCAAGGACTACGTGTTGGAAGTAGTCAACGCCCTGATCATCGTCGTCGCCGGTTACCTGGTTTCCTTCTTGGTCGAGCGGTACCTCTTCCGGCATGCCGACGTCTATCCCGGGCTGCGCCGTCAGGCCACCTTGCGCTTTTTGATCCGCCTGGTGATCTACCTCGCCGTGGTTGTGGCCGTCCTGGCCGCTTTCGGAGTGAAGTACTCCAGCGCCCTCTTCGGCGGCGCTTTCCTGACCGTCGTGCTCGGCCTGGCCGGGCAGACGGTCCTGGGCAACCTGCTCGCGGGCGTGGTCCTGGTACTGACCAGGCCCTTCGAGGCGGGAGACCGCATCGCTTTCATGACCTGGCAGTTCCCCGTGCTCATGCCCTCCTACCCCCACGGGACGCTGCCCCCCTTCCACAGCGGGGAAATCGTCGACGTCAGGATCATGCACACCTCTCTCCTCACCGACGAGGGTGTGGTCCTGCTCATCCCCAACGGCATCCTGATCCAGGCGGCCATCGAGAACCGCTCGCGCACCCCTGGGCGGCGGGTGGACTTCCGTTTCGACGTCGACACCGCGCTGGATCCTGACCGGGTGGAAACGTCGCTTCTAAACGGCCTGGCCGCCGAGGAATGGGTGACCCCCGGCAGTTGCCGGGTGGCCTTCGTCGACCTGGGGCCGTCCACGTACTCACTGGCGGTATCGCTGGCCAGTGAAAGCTTGGCGCCCGGGGAGGCCAGGAGCGCCGCCATCAAAAAGGCGACAGTCGTCATGCGGGAGTTGGCCGGGAAGGAGAGCCGCCGGGTCAATCCCTGACCGAACGGATATGTTCGGCCGAATGGCAGGTGTCAAGCGTTTCTTGGCGGTCTTCGGGGTAGCCTGCCGAGTCAGGGGCTTGCGCCCCTTCCCGCTCCCTCCGGTGCGGCGGGCGGGGCCCGAAGTACTGGTAGTAGTTGCACTGGATCCGTCCGTTGTACAGCTTTCTCTTTTTGTCGGCCCGGCGGCCGAAAAACCACTCGAAATCCGGGTGGGCGCTCAAAACGTAATAGGACCAGGTGTCCAGCCGGGCGAAAGCCCGGCCCATCTCCCGGTACAACCTCTCCACCTCGGCGGTCTCGCCCAGCCTCACCCCGTAGGGCGGGTTGCAGATGATGCAGCCGTAACCGTGCCGGGAGCCCAGTTGGGCGACCGGCCGCTCCTGGAAGGTGACCTTCTCCGCCAGACCGGCCCGGCGGGCGTGGTAGCGGGCCAGGCTCAGAACCCCGCCGTCGATGTCGTAGCCATGGACGTGCAGCGCCTGCTCCCGGCGTACCAGGTCCCGGGCCTCCTCCCGGGCCCGGCTCCACAGTGACACCGGAACGGCCGGCCATTTTTCGGCGTCGAATTCCCGGGAGAGTCCCGGGGCCATGTTCAGCCCGATCAGCCCGGCTTCGAGGACAATGGTTCCCGAGCCGCAGCAAGGGTCCACCAGGGCCCGGTCCGGATGCCAGCGGCCGAGCAGGACCATGGCCGCCGCGAGGGTCTCCTTCAGGGGGGCGGAGCTGCCCAGCTTGCGGTAGCCACGCTTGTGGAGGCCCTGACCGCTGGTGTCGACGGTCAGGGTGGCCGTGTCCTTGAGCAGGGCCACCTCCACCCGGTAGCGCGGTCCCCGTTCCTCGAACCAGTTTTGCCGGTAACGGGTCTTCATTTTCTCCACGATGGCCTTCTTGACGATGGCCTGGCAGTCCGGCACGCTGAAAAGCCGGGAGGCGACCGATTTCCCCACCACGGGAAAAGCGGCGTCGCGCGGCAGCCAATCCGGCCAGGGCAGGGCCCTGGTCCCCTCGAACAATTCTTCGAAGGTCAGGGCCGGAAATTCCCCCATCTTGAGGAGGACCCGGTCCGCGGCCCGCAGCCACAAATTGGCACGGCAGACGGCCTCCGGACCGGCCGCAAACGTAACCTTGCCGTTTTCCACCGCCATGTCTTCGTAACCAAGGTCCCTCAACTCCCGCGCCACCACCGCCTCGAGACCGAAGGCGGCCGTGGCGGTCAGATAAATCTTGTTCAAGTGTTTGTCGTCCCTGCCTCTCGTTGCCCTTCCTTCGCCTACCGGACGTCTTTTTCCTGCCGTTGGTCACCGACTGCCGGGGACGGTTGCCCCGCCGGGGCCCGTGGTGTATAATAATTCCTGCATTGCCTATGTCGGATGCAGGTCGTGCGGGAAGGTTGCTGATCAGGAAAATGTTCTATTTCCGTACCGTGACGGTCTATCCCCAACTGCCGGCCCCCCTGGCCCGGCTGCGCGAACTGGCCTATAACTTCTGGTTCAGTTGGAGCCCGCAAGCGGTCGCCCTGTTCCGCGACCTGGACCGGAACCTGTGGGAGAATACCAACCACAACCCGGTCAAGACGCTGACCTACACCGACCCGGCCCGGCTGGCCCGGCTGGCCGCCGACGACTCCTACCTCCAAAGGTACGGCGAGGTTTGCGCCGCGTTCGACCGCTACCTCACCGAGGAAACCTGGACCAGACGCCATTTCCCCCGGCACGAGGAACACACCGTAGCCTATTTTTCGGCCGAATTCGGCCTGCACGAAGCCCAGCCCTTCTATTCCGGCGGCCTGGGCCTCTTGGCCGGGGACCACTGCAAGGCGGCCTCGGATGCCGGCATCCCCCTGGTGGGCGTCAGCCTCCTCTACCGCCGGGGCTATTTTACCCAGCTTATCGACCAGGAAGGCCGGCAGCAGGCCCTGTATCCCTACCAGAACTTCCACGAACTGCCTCTGCAGCCGGTGTACAGCCCGCAGGGGGGCCAGTTGGCGGTAAACATCGATATCGAAGGCGAGGTAGCCACCCTTCTCGTCTGGCGCGTCCAGATCGGCCGGTGCTCCCTCTACCTTCTGGACGCCGACAATTCCTTCAACAACCCGCGCCTGCGCACCCTCACCCAGCAACTGTACGGCGGCGACCACGAGATGCGCTTCGCCCAGGAACTGGTGCTGGGTATCGGGGGAGTGCGGGCCCTGCGGGCCGTCGGCATCGGGCCGGCCGTGTGGCACCTCAACGAAGGACACGCCTCCTTCTCGCTGCTGGAACGTCTTCGCGAACTGGTCCGCCAGGGTGTCGAGGCCCATACCGCCATCGAATACATCCGGGCTTCCAGTCTCTTCACCACCCATACCCCGGTCCCGGCCGGCCACGACATCTTTCCGCCGGACATTCTGGACCGCCACTTCGCCAACGTCTATCCGCAGTTCGGCCTCACCCGGGAGGAATTCCTGGCCCTGGGCTGGGACGAGACCCGGCAGGGATTCAACATGACCGTGCTGGCCATGCGTCTTTGCGCCAACATAAACGGTGTCAGCCTCCTGCACGGCCGGGTGACCCGGCGGATGTTCAGCTTCCTGTACCCGGACATCCCCGCGGAGGAAGTGCCGGTCGTCTCCATCACCAACGGCGTCCACACGCGCACCTGGATGGCCCCCGAAATCGGCGACCTGCTGGACCGTTACCTGAAGAAGGACTGGGAGAAGCACATCTACGACAAGTCCCTGTGGGAAGGCTGCCACTCGATACCCGGGGAAGAACTGCGGGCAGTCCACCGGAAGCTCAAGGAGCGCATGATCGCGCTGGTGCGCCGGCGCCTGGCGGCACAGTACCGGCGCAACCACGAACCGGCCGAACTCATCCAGGATACCGCCCACTTCCTGGACCCCCGGGCCCTGACCATCGGTTTCGCCCGCCGTTTCGCCACCTACAAGCGGGCCCTGCTCGTCTTCAGCGACCCGGACCGCCTGGACCGCCTGGTCAACAACCCGGAGTATCCGGTACAGTTCATCTTTGCCGGCAAGGCCCACCCGGCCGACGGCGCCGGCCAGGAAATGATCAGGTTCGTCTGCGAGCAGGCCCGGTCACCCCGTTTCTGGGGCCGGATCGTGTTCGTGGAGGACTACGACATCAACCTGGCCCGCTCCCTCCTGCAGGGCGTGGACCTGTGGCTGAACACGCCGCGCCGGCCCCTGGAGGCCAGCGGCACCAGCGGACAAAAGGCGGCGGCCAACGCCGTCCTGAACCTTTCCGTTCTGGACGGCTGGTGGCCCGAAGCCTACGACGGCGAAAACGGCTTCGCCATCGGGCGGGAGAGCTATCCCGACGAGACCACCCAGGACCGCGAGGACAGCCACGATCTGTTCAACCTGCTGGAGGAGACCGTGGTGCCGCTTTACTACCGGGACGGCGGCGCCTGGACGGAAAAGATGAAGGCCGCCCTGGCCTCCATCCCCCCCGTTTTCAGCGCCGACCGCATGGTCAAGACTTACGCCACCCACTTCTATTTTCCGGCCATGGAACGGGCGGCGACCCTGGCCGCCGACAACTTCGCGGCGGCGGCCCGCCTTACGGGCTTCAAGGCCTATATGGCCGCCAACTGGCCCGCGGTTGCCGTTTTACGGGTGACCACGGACGACCCGGGGGAGGTGCCGGTCGGTCAGGGCGTCACCGTAGGAGCACTGGTGCGCCTGGGCAACATCGATCACCGGGACGTGACGGTGGAACTGGTGCAGGGAACCGACACCGCCGCCGGTCTGTCCGGACTCTCCCTCACCCCCATGACCATGGTGGAGAGAATGGACGGGGCGACCTATCGCTACCAGGGCGAGTTCCGGCCGGAACAGGGTACTTGCGGCTATACCGTGCGGGTGCGCCCGGCCCATCCCGGCTTCGCCTACCGCTTCGAACTGCCCCTGGTGGCCTGGGCGCCGGCCTTTTAATTTTTTCCCCTTCCGACAGCGCCCGGCCAAAGCGGGAAGGAAAAACCGCGTCAGGAAACAATTTATACCGGAATTTAACCGAAAGGGCCTTAAAATTGCTTCTCAACCAGCGTATAATACTGGGTAGGGTTGAAGCGCCGGTACGCGCGTCGCAACGGGCGCGGATTCGCGTGCGCTTTTTGCGCTACCGGTGTTTTGGAGGTGTTTAGGACATGGCGCGCCGAAGAGTCAGGCGTTCCATTTGGCCCCTGGTCACGGCGGCGGTGCTGGCGATCCTGGCCTGGGGAGGCTGGAACGTGTACCAGGCCGTGGCCACGTTGCCCAGCGTTTCGGGTTCGGTGCTGAACCCGCCCCCGGTTACCCAGATCTACGACAAGGACCGGCAGGTCATCGCCGTGGTCGGCAGCGGCCACGACGTCGACGTGCCCTTGAGCCAGATACCCCAGCAGTTGGTCCAGGCCGTGCTGGCCACCGAGGACGTCCGCTTTTACGAAAACAGCGGTTTCGACCTCCGTTCCTACCTGCGCGCGGCCTGGTACGACGTCAGCCATCTGGGCCTGTCGCAGGGCGGCAGCACCATCACCGAACAACTGGCGAACAACGCCTTCTTGAACAACAACCACCAGGCATCGTTCACCCGGAAGCTCCAGCAGTTCATCCTCAGCCTGGAACTGACCCACCGGTACACCAAGGACGAGATCCTGCAGATGTACCTGAACAAGATCTATTTCGGCTCCGGAGCCTACGGCATCGGAGCGGCCGCCCAGACCTACTTCGGGGTCGACCCGGGCCAACTCGACCTGCCGCAGGCCGCCCTGCTGGCGGGGCTGCCCCAGTCGCCCTCGTACTATTCGCCGCTGGTCAATCCCAAGGCGGCCCTGGCCCGGCGCAACCAGGTGCTGGCCAACATGCTCCATTACAACTTCATAGACCAGGCCCAGTATGACAAGGCCGTCAAGGCCGGACTGGAATTGCATCCCAACCTGAACCAGGGCTATTCCAACTATCCCTACGCCACCGACTACATCCTGCAACAGCTGGACCAACTGGTCGGCAAGGACAGGGCCTATCAGGGCGGTCTCAAGATCTACACCACCATCGATCCCAAGGTGCAACAGGCCGTCCAGGACGCCCTGGCCAACCCGGCCAACTTCCCGGCATCGAAGACGGACGCGAACGGCCTCCTGCAGCCGGAGGGAGCGGCCGTTTTCATCGACCAGCACACCGGCGGCATCGTCGCCATCGCCGGGGGCCGGGAACACAAGACGGGCATGCCGTTGGACCGTGCCGTGCAGTCGTACCGCCAGCCCGGTTCGAGCATCAAGCCCTTTCTCGATTACGGACCGGCCATCGAATACGACGGGATGACCCCGGACTCGATCGTCGACGATTCGCCGCTGACCATCGGCAACTACTCGCCGCAGAACTATGACAACCAGTACCTGGGGCCGGTTACCATGCGGTACGCCCTGCAGAATTCGATCAACGTGGTCGCCGTGCGCCTGCTCGACATGGTCACCATTCCCAAGGCCCTTCAGTTCGCGTCGGCCTGCGGCATCACCATCGACAACGCCGAGCAGGACGGTCTGGCCATCGCCCTGGGCGGCATGTCCAAGGGCGTCACCCCCCTGGAAATGGCCGGGGCCTATGCGGCCATCGCCAACGGCGGCACCTGGATCGAGCCGCACGTCATCACGCAGGTGGTCACTTCAAGCGGCCTCTACCTCTACAACGCCGCCCCGCAATCGCACCCGGCCATGAGCGCCTACACCGACTGGGCGCTGACCAGCATGCTGCAGTCGGTGGTGCAGGCGGGAACCGGCACCGGGGCCGCCATTCCCAACTGGGCGGTGGCCGGCAAGACCGGTACCACCACCGAGGGCAAGGACCTCTGGTTCGACGGTTTCACCCCCGTTCTCACCGGCGTGGTCTGGATAGGCTACGACCATCCGCAGGCCATGCCCCAGGGCTACGGCGGCATCTACGCGGCCCGCGTCTGGCGCCAGGTCATGACCACCGCCCTGGCCGGCCGGACCCCCCAGGACTTTCCGGTTCCGCCGGGGGTAAACGTCACCCCGCCGGCCGGCCAGACCCAGGGGGCGTCCGTCCCGGCGACCCCCGGCACCCCGGGCCAGGGCACGACGGTGGCCCCGGGCACCCAAAACCAGCCCTGGCAGACGCCCCCGGGCCAGGCCACCCCCGCCAACCCGGGTGCGCAGGGTACCCGGCCGACGGGCCCCGGCAACCAGGCGCCCGGAAATACCTTGCAGGCGCCGGCCGGGCCGGCGGGCTTCCAGTCGGCATCGGGGCAACCCGGCTCCGGTCAGGGGTAGCCGGTCCCGGGGCCGGGAACCGATGCCCCACGGATGGAAGGTGAGGCCATTGCTGCGCATAATGCCCGAACTTCAGGAATTCGAACTGCAGGCCGTGGAGAAAACGGTCCCGCGGCCGGAAACGGCCAGGAAGGTACAGGTCCTCCTGGTCCTTTTCGGCTTGTTTTTCCTGATTCTGGCCGCCCGGCTCCTCTACCTGCAGGTTTTTCAGTTCCGCTGGTTCAACGACCTGGCCAACCAGAACTATCTCCGGCTGGACCCCATCATGGCGCCGCGCGGCCAGATCTACGACTCCGCCGGAAACCTCATGGTGGGCAACACGCCGGTCTACAGCGTATCCATCCTTTATTCGGCGGTCAAGGACGAGAACCAACTGGCCCGGCGCCTCGGTCCCATCCTGGGCATGAGTCCGGATCAGATCACGGCGCTGATCGAGAAACACAAGGCGGCGGGCGACCTCTACCTGCCCATCCGCGTCGCCACCAACGTGGACCAGGCCGTGCTCAACCAGATCGCCGAGAACAAGATGAACCTGCCCGGCGTGCTGGTGGACACGGTTCCCGAACGCTATTACCCTTACAACGACCTGGCGGGGCAAATCCTCGGTTACGTGGGGGACATTAACCAGGCCGAACTGGACGCCCACAAGGACGAAGGCTACACCATGAACGACCAGTACGGGCAGGCCGGCCTGGAAAACACCTACCAGAAATACCTGCGGGGCCAGGACGGAGCGCTGGAGATGGAGGTCGACGCCCACGGCAACCTGATGGGGGAAAAGCGCCAGCAGAATCCCACGCCCGGCGACAACCTCACCCTCACCCTGTCGGCGCCGATCACCAAGGTGGGGCAAGATACCCTGGCCAGCGTGATCGCGGCCGCCAAGAAACAGGGCTTCGGCGCCACGGGCGGCGCCGTGGTGCTGGAGGACGTGCACACCGGCAAGATCCTGGCCATGGCCAGCTATCCGTCCTTCAACCCGGCCGTGCTCAGTCCCGACCCGCCGCCGGGGCAGAATACCAACATCTTCACGGATCCGACCCACCCGTTCCTGAACCGGGCCCTCATGGCCTATCCGCCCGGCTCCACCTTCAAGCCGGTGGTAGCCACGGCCGGCCTGGTCACCGGGGCCATCACCCCGCAGACCGAGTTCTGGGATCCCGGATATTACATGGTGGGCACCACCGTACTTCACAACTGGTACCATCCCGGCTTCGGCAACCAGAACGTCACCCAGGCCATCCAGGACTCTAACGACACCTTCTTCTGGAACCTGGGCGCTCGCCTGGGCTGGCAGCCCATCGCCCAGTGGGCCCAGGCCTTCGGCCTGGGACAGCCCACCGGCATCGACCTGCCCGGCGAGGAGACCGGGGTGGTACCCACGGCCGACTACCTGAAGAACCTGGTGCAGGCCATCGAGAAAAACGATCTCAAGCAGAAGGAAGCCGCCCTGCTGGCCCAGTATCACGGCGATCAGAACTCGCCCGACTACCAGAAAGCGCTGGCCAAGCTGCAAAAGAACGTCCAGGCCGCGTATGCCTGGAACATGCAGTGGCACGAATTCGATACCCTGAACATGGCCATCGGCCAGGGCTACAACCTTTACACGCCCCTGCAGCTGGCCGACTACGTGGCTACCATCGCCAACGGCGGCACCCTGTACAAACCCTACCTGGTGGACAAGGTCACCGCCCCGGACGGCAAGGTCGTGCTGCAAAACCAGCCCACCGTGGTCCGGCAGTTGAACATCCCGCCCGACGTGCTCAACGTCATCCACCAGGGCATGTCGTTGGTGACGCAGGGTAACGGTACCGCCGCCGCGGTGTTCGCCGGCTTCCCGGTCCCGGTGGCCGGCAAGACCGGCACGGCCCAGAACTCCAGCCAGGACAACTCCCTGTTCATCGCCTACGCCCCGGCGGACAACCCGCAGGTGGCGGCGGCGGCCATCGTGGAACACGCCGGCGAGGGTAACGCGGCCGCGGCCCCGGTGGTCAAGGCCGTCCTTTCGGCCTACTTCAACATCCCGGCCACCCCCGCCCCGGCCTCCGGCCCGGCGGCGACGCCACCCGCCTCCGGAGGCGCCGCGAACCAGGCACCCGCCGGCACGGGCGGAGCTCAACCCGGTACGCCGGCGGTGCCGGCGACCACCCAGCCCGCCGTCCCGGCCCAGACCACGACGCCGGCCCCCGGGGCCGGCCAGGGGAACGCCAACAACGGACAGCAACCGCCGACCGGTAACACCCCGCCAGGCCCCACGCCGCCGGCACCGGTACCGGCCCCGCAGGGGGGAAGCGGTCCGCCTGCCGCGACCACGCCGGCGCCCGGTGGAAACACGACCAAGCCGCAATGAGGAGGGGATCCCCTCCGGGATGAAAACCCGGCCGGGATCCCCCTTGTCTCCGCCGTGGAACAACAAAGGGTCGCCCCCGTTTGGAACGGTGACCACCCTCTCCTTCGGCATCCGGGCCCGGGCGTGTGGCCTGACGGGACCCCGGGCGGCGCCTGCCCGGATTCCTAGCCTTCTTTGTCGCCCAACACCCGCCGGCTCTCCCGGATCAGGTTTTGCAGGGAAGACGCCACGTCCTCCAGGAGCAACACCCATTCCCCCAGGTGCTGGCGCCCCGCCGGGGTCAGTTCGTAGACCCGGCGGGCCGGACCGCCGCCCCCCGTCTCCCAGGTCGAGGTGACCCGGCCGTTGGCCTCCAGGCGCCGCAGGGTGCGGTAGATGGCCGGACCGTCCAGCCCGGCGCGCGTCACCGCCAGGCGTTCCGCCTCCTGGGCGATCTGGTAGCCGTGCGCCGACCCCTGACGGGCCAGGGAAAGCAGCACCACCGGCTCGGCGTACCGGTACAGGTTGCCCATCTCGCAGGCGTAAGGGTCGGTCCCTTCCCGGCGGCAGCATCTCTCCTCCCTCATGACATATCACCTCTTTACTCAGTGAACGACTGGATGAAGAAAAAAGTCCCCGCCCGCTTCGGCGGGGCGGGGAACCCCGGGCTGTTTTACGCCTTGCGGCCCCGGCCGACCGCCGCCAGAACAGCGGCGACAACGATGGACACGATGAGGCTGCCGTACCGGACGATGGTGTGATGGGTCGGCAACCCTCTGACCACCGCGTATCCGCCCACCAGACCGCCGATCAGACCCAGCACCACCGCCAGGGCCGGCTTGGAGTACCCCCGCGAAAACCACCAGCCGACGACCAGACCGATAACGACAAACGCGATCAGATGATACACGGCTACGCCCCCTTTTATTGCCCGCTCCCACCAGTATAGACAAAAAAGGCGGCCCTGGCAAGATCCGGCCGGGGCCGGCCGGCGAAAATTCAGAAGCCGAGGATCCGCCGCAGTTTCTTGGCCTGGGCCCGGCTCACCGGAACCTCGCTGCGTTCCTTGTCCTCCACCACCAGATTGTAGGTTCCGTTGAAGAAGGGCACGATCTCCTTGACCTTGTGCAGGTTGACCAGGTAGCAACGATGGGTGCGGAAGAAAACCCCCGAATTGAGCCTGGCCTCCAGTTCCTTGAGCGTGAAACGGGTAAACAGTTTGTCGGAGTGAGTCTTGATGTACACGTAATCCTGCTCGGTGAAGGCGAAAAAGATGTCCGACTCGGTCACCAGGATGGTCTTGCCCTGCTTTTCGGCCGGAATGCGGTCGATCTTGAAGCCGGGGGCGGCGGCCTCGGCCGGCGCGCTTGGAGCCGAGCCGTTGTCGGCGGCCGTATCCTGCTGCAACCGGACCACCTTGTCGATGGCCTTCTTGAGGCGCTTGGGATCCACCGGCTTGAGGAGATAGTCGATCGCGTTCACCTCGAAGGCCGCCACCGCATACTCCTCGTAGGCCGTGACGAAGATGACCTGGGGCGGCCGGGGCAGTTCCTGGATGGCGCTCCCGATCTCCAGCCCGTTCATTCCCGGCATGGAAATATCGATGAAAAGGACGGAATAATCCACCGCCTTGATCAGGGCCAGGGCCTCCACGGCGTTGGTCGCCTCGCCCACGATCTCGATGTTGTCGAAGGAACTGAGGGCATACCGCAGTTCCTGCCGGGCCGGATACTCGTCGTCCACGATCAGTGCTTTAAGCTTCACCAGCCACACCGTCCCCTTCGGCCGTCGCCTTCACCAGCGGTACCCGCATGTAGACCGCGGTTCCGTTGCCTGGCTCGCTGATGATGCGCAGGCCCCAGTCTTCGCCGAACAGACTCTTGAGCCGCTCGTTGACGTTGGACAGTCCCACCCCGTTGCCGGAGCCAAAACCCGGTTGAAAGACCTGCTGCAGCCGGTCCGCCCCGATGCCCACCCCGTCGTCCCGGATCACCACCAGCATTTCGCTGCCCCGCACGGCCCGGACGTTGATCTGCACCCGGCCCTGGCCCATCTTGGGCACGATACCGTGCTTGATGGCATTTTCCACCAGGGGTTGGATACTCAGGGCCGGCACCTGGTAGTCCAGCAGATTCCGGTCGATGTCGCGGGCGATGCGCAGCTTTTCCCGGAAACGGGCCTTCTCCAGCACCAGGTAGGTGTTGATGTATTCCATTTCCTCCCGCAGGGAATGGAAGTGGCCGTGCCGCTTCAAGGCCTGGCGGAAGAAGGAGGCCAGCCGTATCAGGAGACGGCGCGCCGTTTCCGGATTGGTCCGGCTGAACATGATGATCGTATTCAGTGTATTGAACAGGAAGTGAGGATTCATCTGGGCGTGCAGGGCGTCCAACTCGGCCAGGGTCACCAGCTGTACCTGACGGTCCAGTTCGGCCAGTTCCATCTGTACGCCCAGGAGTTGGGCGATGCCCACGGCCAGCTTGACCAGCGCCGGATCGGGCTGCCCCCGCCGGGTCTGGTACAGCTTGACCGTACCCGCTATCTCCCCCCGGCAGATCAACGGCACCACGACCGCCGCCTCCAAGGGACAGTCCTTGTGCGGACAATCGAGGGCCTTCTTGCTGTCCACGATGTTCATTTCGCCGGTGGTCAGAACGTGTTTGGTGGCGAAGGTCATGATGGGACCGCCGGCCTTGTGGTGGTCGTCGCCCGCCCCCAGAAAGGCCAGGACCCGCTGGGTGTCGGTAATGGCCACCGCCGACACGTCGCTGATCTTCTGGATGATCTCCGCCGCCTTGCGCGCCGTGTCCTCGTTGAGACCCATACGCAGGTACGGCAGGGTCTCCCGCGCGATCTTCAGGGTCGGCTCGATGGGTTCGTCCACCCGCACCGTCACCACCCGGTGCCGTTCGTGGTAATCGAACCCCAGGTACAGAGCGACGAAACCGCCGGCCAGGACAATGAGGGCGGACAACCAGCCAATCAGTTGCAAAACGACCAGCAGAGCCAACAGTGCCAGTTCGACGGCGGCCCAACGCCACACCACCTGGACCAGCACCATTCTCTTCGGAATCACAGCCCACCATCCCCCGTGCTGCCGGCACTCCCAACCCCATTGTAAATAATGTTCGGCAAATTGTAAATGGACACTGATGGCTGCGCATCCAAAGACGTCAGCGGCCCATTTCCGGACCGGGCAAGTCACACCTCCCCGCGGCACTGGTAGCCAACCTGCGATAAAACACCGTTCGAGCCGGCGCGACCGGTCCGGGCGGGCCATCCGATCCATGCCGGTGACGGGGCAGGCCGGCCTACATCTTGATGAACTGGACCGCCAGCAGTCCCACCCCGAAACTTATGACGGCCAGGATGCCGATATTACGCAACTCCCGGCGCACCCTGCCCAGCATTTCCGCGGCGGTTTCTCCGTAAAAGCTCTTTTCCTCCGGTTCCTCCGCCTTGGGCGCGGGAGCGCTGCGACCCACGCCGCCGGCCGGCAGAATCTCCGCCGTCAAAAGCGGCTCCCCGGCAACGGGCGGCCGCGGTACCGGACGTACCACCCCGCTGCTTCTGCCCTTCTTTTTGCCCGACCTGGTTCTCGACATGTTTTCACCCTCTTCTCCCTGTCTTTTCGCCCCGTACCGGGTCGATTCCTGCCGCCTACTGAAGCAACGTCGGTTTGGCCGCCGCCATTTTCTCCTTGTAGCTGTCCTTGACCCGCATGGCATTGATGTCGGCCAGACCGAAGTCCACCCAGGCCATGCCCAGTTGCAAAAGGGCCTGGTCGTCGGTCCTGATCTGCTCCACCATGCCCTCCGGCAGGTCGAAGACCTCGAGGAAGCGCGATTCGAAGACAAACCGGCGGAAACGGTCCAGGTCGTAGCAGCCCATGTAGAACATCTGGGCCACCTGCGGGCCGGGCACCTTACCCTCGGGGAACTTCAGGCGGCCCGTGAAGTCGCGGAAACGTGACTCCACACGGTCGTACACGTCCAGACCCTGGTCTTTGACCCAGTCGCCCATGGTCCACTTCCGGTTCTCGCGCCGGCCCAGACATTGGGACGGCTCGAAGATGAAGCGGTACTCCCCTTCCCCGGCCATGTCCAGGGGAGCCATGCGGCAGGACCAGGGGCGTTCCGTGTAAATCCGGCACCCGGACTCGTCCAGGAACGGACAGGTCTTCTCTTCGTCCTCCCCCATTTTCAGCATCACCACCGGCAGTCCGGTTTCCTCCGGCACCAGCACCCTGGCATACCCGTCCAGGAACTCCGTCGAGGAAAGGCCCAGTTTCCGCCGCATGCGCAACACGTCGTAGGGCGTCAGGAAGATGTTGACGTCCCGGCAGCACCGTTTGAAACAGGCCAGGTCCCGGTGACAATCGAAACGGAACGGGTCGTTGGGGCCGAAAGTGGCTTCTTCAGCCATGGATGATTCCCCTTCTCCTTTAAGTTTACCCCCGGGGCCGGGAACAAACCCAGTCGCACCCGGCACAGAACTCCTCCCACCATGCCCCGGGCAGGGACCGCACCCGGGCGGTCAGTTCCGTCCACGCCGCCGCACCTCCCGCCGCGGTCCCCAAGGCCGCCAGGGCCAGCCGGTCCAGCCGCAGCACCGCGGCCTCGTCCCAGCCGCAGAGATCCTCCTGTCGATGGGGACAGCGGCGGCACACCTCGTCGGCCCCGTCGGCCACCGCCACGGGCTCGCCTCCGGTCAGCCGCTCCAGCAGCCGGCGGTAGTTGTCCCGGAATTCGTCACCCAGGCCTTCACCCGAAAAGAAATTCAGGCAGACCAGGTGGTGACCCCGCAATCGCACCATGCTTCTATCGCCCCGCCGCGTATTCCTGCAGGGAACGCACCGCAAGACCCTCGCGCTGCAGGGAGGCGATTCCCTCCAGGGCGGCCCGGGCCCCCCGCAGGGTGGTGATGATGAGGATGCCGCGCGCGATACACTGGCGGCGCATCCGGTACTCGTCGAACTTGGATCCCTTGCCCACCGGGGTGTTGATCACCAGGTCGATGTCGCCGTTTTTCAGATGATCGGCGATGTCGGGCCGTCCTTTGCCCATCTTGTGCACGGTGCGCACGGCCAGGCCGTGGTGGTTGAGGAAGGCGGCTGTACCCCGCGTGGCCATGAGGGTGAAACCCAGTTCGGCGAAGCCGCGGGCCACCGGCAAAAGAGCCTCTTTGTCCCGGTCGGCCACCGTCAGCAGGACGGTGCCGGACATCGGCAGGGGTATGCCCACGGCCAGCTGCGACTTGGCGAAAGCCATGCCGAAGCTACGGTCGATGCCCATGACCTCGCCGGTGGAGCGCATCTCCGGTCCCAGGATGATGTCCACGCCGGGGAACTTGATGAAGGGGAAGACGGCTTCTTTCACCGAGACGTGCTCCGGCACCGCTTCCCCGGTCAGACCCTGTCCGGGCAGGTCCGCTCCCAGCATGGCCCTGGTAGCCACCCGGGCCAGGGGCACGCCGGTGGCCTTGCTGACGAACGGGATGGTCCGGGAGGCCCGCGGATTGACCTCCAGGACGTAAACGTTCCCGTTCTCCACCGCGAATTGGATGTTCAAGAGCCCGACCACTTTCAGTTCACGGGCCAGAAGCCGCGTGATTCTCTTCATTTCCTCCACCTGGTCCGTCGCCAGGGAGAAGGGCGGCAGGGAACAGGCGCTGTCGCCGGAGTGGATACCGGCTTCCTCGATGTGTTCCATCACCCCGCCGATAAGGACGTCGCTACCGTCGGAAACGGCGTCCACGTCCACCTCGGTGGCGTCCTGCAAAAACTTGTCGATGAGCACCGGGCGTTCCATGGAGACTTCCACGGCCCGGGTCATGTAGTCGGCCAGATGCTCCGCGTCGTAGACCACTTCCATGGCCTGTCCTCCCAGGACGTAGGACGGCCGCACCAGCACCGGGTAACCGAGGTGGCCGGCGATCCGTTGCGCCTCCGTCACCGTCACGCAGGTGCCGCTGGCCGGCTGGCGCACGCCCAGGCGCCGCAACAGGTCCGAGAATTTCTCCCGGTCCTCGGCCAGGTCGATGCCGGCCGGCGAGGTACCCAGGATCCGGAGGCCCTCCCTTTCCAGGTCGTGGGCCAGCTTCAAGGGCGTCTGGCCGCCGAACTGGAGGATCACCCCTTGCGGCTTTTCCAGGTCGCAGATGTTCAGGACGTCCTCCAGGGTCAGCGGTTCGAAATAGAGGCGGTCGGAGGTGTCGTAATCGGTACTGACCGTCTCCGGATTGCAGTTGACCATGATCACCTGGTAGCCGGCCTCTTTCAGGGCGTAAGCCGACTGCACGCAACAGTAGTCGAACTCGATGCCCTGGCCGATGCGGTTGGGACCGCCCCCCAGGATCATCACCTTCCGGCCCTCGCCCCGCTCCACCTCGTTCTCCTGGTCGTAGGTGGAGTAGAAATACGGGGTGTAGGCCTCGAACTCGGCCGCGCAGGTGTCCACCAGCTTGAAGGCGGCCCGCACCCCCCGCGCCAGGCGGAAGCGCCGCACCGTCATCTCGTCCGTCCCGGCCATCTGCGCCAACTGGCGGTCGGAAAAACCGTACCGCTTGGCCTGCCGCAGCAGCCCGTCGTCCATACCGGCCAGCCCGTTCCGCAAGACGGCGCCCAGTTCCTCCTCCAGGCGCACGATGTCGGCCATGTTTTCCAGAAACCAGGGATCGATCCCGGTCAGGGCGTGCATCTCCCCCACTCCCATGCCGAGGCGCAGGGCGTGGCGCAGGTAGAAGACCCGCTGCGGACCGGGGGTGGCCAGCCGCGCCCGCACCTCTTCCAGCACGGCGCCGGCATCCCCCGGTTCCACCGGCCAGGCGATTTCCTCCTTGCCGTCCGCCCCCAGACCCAGGCGCCCCTGTTCCAGGGAACGGATGGCTTTCTGCAGGGCTTCCTTGAAGTTGCGCCCGATGGCCATGACCTCGCCCACCGACTTCATCTGGGTGGTGAGGGTCTGGTCGGCGCCGGGGAACTTGGCGAAGTCCCAGCGGGGTATCTTGACCACGCAGTAGTCGATGGTGGGTTCGAAACAGGCCTTGGTTTCCCGGGTGATGTCGTTGGGCAGTTCGTCCAAGGTGTAACCCACCGCCAGTTTGGCCGCGATCTTGGCGATGGGGAACCCCGTCGCCTTGGAGGCCAGGGCCGAGGAGCGGGACACGCGCGGGTTCATTTCCACCACGATCATCCGTCCGTTTTTCGGATCGACCGCGAACTGGATGTTGGAACCCCCGGTCTCCACCCCGATCTCCCGGATGACGGCGATGGCCGCGTCGCGCATCTTCTGGTACTCGCGGTCGGTCAGGGTCTGGACCGGGGCCACGGTGATCGAGTCGCCGGTGTGGACGCCCATGGGATCGAAGTTTTCGATGGAGCAGATGACCACCACGTTGTCGTTACGGTCCCGCATGACCTCCAGCTCGTATTCCTTCCAGCCGATGATGGACTCCTCCACCAGGATCTCCCCCACCGGGCTCTGGTCGATACCGGCGGCGGCCAGTTCGCGCATTTCCTCCACGTTGTAGGCGATGCCGCCGCCCGTCCCGCCCAGGGTAAAGGAGGGCCGGATGATGACCGGATAACCCACCTGCGCGGCGAAGGCCAGGGCGTCCTCCACCGTCTGGACGTGCCGGCTTTCGCACACCTCGAGTCCGATGGACTTCATGGCTTTCTTGAACTCTTCCCGGTCCTCGGCCTTGTGGATGGCCCGGTAGTCGGCGCCGATGAGTTCCACGCCGTAGCGGGTCAAAACACCCCGTTTGTAAAGTTCCACCGCCGTGTTCAACCCGGTCTGTCCCCCCAGGGTCGGCAGGAGGGCGTCCGGGCGCTCCCGGTCGACGATCTTCTCCACCACTTCCGGAGTGATGGGCTCCACGTAGGTCCGGTCGGCCATCTGCGGGTCGGTCATGATGGTGGCCGGGTTGGAGTTGACCAGCACCACCTCGTACCCTTCCTGCTTCAGGGCCCGGCAGGCCTGGGACCCGGAATAGTCGAACTCGCAGGCCTGGCCGATGACGATGGGCCCGGAGCCGATGAGCAGAATCTTCTTGATGTCGGTTCTCTTGGGCAATCCGCATACCCCCCACGGTTGGGCCGTCAATCCAACATGATTGGGCCCGGGGACATCCCCGGGCACAGACCCCGTCTATTTTAGCACAAGGAGGGGGGGAAGGGGAAGGGGCGCGGGGCACCGGTCACAAAGTATCCGGTGTCGCACCCGGTACCACGTTGTGGTACAATGAAACCTGGGTGGAGGGCGGCCTGGTTCGGCTTGAAGACGGCCGCGGTCAGGGGAGGTTCAAAATCAGACGGATCCTGTGAACACCAACCGCACCACATCAGGCTGCACGGGGTGCTTTCTTTTTTCCCAGGCACCGGCTGGCCGGAAGAAACTTGCCGCCCGGAGAAAGGCATCGCCGGCGATCCGCTCCCCATCGCCGCCCGCCAGTCCTCCTTGGAAATGTCCTTTGCCAAGCCTGATTTTTCGTTTCCCCCGGTCTACCGGCCGGGGAAACCATTCCCTTTCCATAAAAGCCGTTGGTTACGTCAAACTAACGGTTATCGGGCCCGGTCGAACGAATGTTCTTTGGCGACATTCAGGGCGCCACCACCACCGGACCGGGCGGCGGAGCGGACCGGCCTTCCCCGGTCAACGCCGCTTCCATGGCCAGGCGCCCGGTTTCGAAGGCGCGGGTATTGATATCCCGCAGCTTCTCCCCCACCATTTCCAGAACGGCCCGCAGGAGCTGGTCCGGTCGGAAGGGCAGACCGGGCCGGGTGGACAGCGCCCCCAGGATGATCACGTTGCCGGTTCTGGGGTTACCGGCGGTGCGGGACAATTCGTCGACGTCCAGGAAGACGACCTTCCCGGCTTCTTTTTTCAGATGGCCGGCCAGCGCCTCCCGGTCGTACGTGGACAGACCCAGTTGAACCGATACGGGAACGATGGTGGAGCAACTGGTGATGACCGTTCCGCCCGGCTTCAGTTTGGGCAAGGCGCGCACCGTTTCCGCCAGCTCCAGGCCCAGCAGGAAATCGGCCCCCTGGTCCGGAATGACGGCGCCATAGAGTTCGTCGCCCAGCCGGACATGGGTGGTTACCGGGCCCTCCCGCTGGGCCATGCCGATAACCTCCGAGGTGCGGACGGCCAGGCCGCTTTCCATCCCGGCCCGGGCCAACGCCCGGGAGGCCATCACCGCTCCCTGCCCGCCGACGCCGCTGATCACGATATCCACTTTCATGCCCCCGCCTCCTCGATCGCTCCCGCCGGGCAGACCTGGGCGCACACGCCGCAGCCGAAACAGTTCGGCGTGATATGGGGAACGCCGTCGATCCGGCCGATGGCCGGGCAACCCAGGTCTTCCACGCAGGCGCCGCACTCCACGCAGGCCTGTTGATTAACCTTGTAGTGAGGGCCTTTTGCGGCCAAAGCCACGCACTCCCGCTTCATGACCACCACCGCAGGCCCGGGGTGGGCCATCGCTTCCCTGGCCGCCTCTTGCGCGGCCTTCAGGTCGTAAGGATCCACCTCCCGCACCAGTTCCACGCCGCAGGCCTCCGCCAGCCGGACGATATCCAGGCTGGTTTCCACCGGCCCCATGGCGGTGCGCTTCAGGCCGGGATGGGGCTGGTGCCCGGTCATGGCCGTGGTGCGGTTATCCAGGACCACCACCGTGATGGCGGCCCGGTTGTATACCGCGTTGATCAGCCCCGGAATACCCGTATGGAAGAAGGTGGAGTCGCCCAGGAAGGCCACCTGCCGGCGGTGCGGTTCCACCCGGTTCAAGCCGGTCGCGATGGTGATGCTGGCTCCCATGCACAGGCAGGTGTCCACGGCGTTGAGCGGCGGGGCCGCACCCAGGGTGTAGCAGCCGATATCCCCGGTGAATACCGCGTCCGCGCCTTTGGCCGCCTCTTTGAAGATGTAGAAGGAAGCCCGGTGCGGACAGCCGGCGCAGAGAACGGGGGTGCGCAGGGGCAACGCGGGAGCGGGAACCGGTGGCGCCCCGCCTTCCTCCTGCCCGAGGAACCGGGCGAGGGCGGCTTTCACTTTGTCGACGTTCAATTCCCCTTCCCTCGGCACCAGGTGGTCGTGCTTGCCCGATATCCGCACCGCGGCACGACCATGCCAGGCCAGGGCGATCACCTGGTCCTCCACCACCGGCTCCTGCTCTTCCACCACCAGGATCTTCCGGCAACGGGTGAAGAGTTCCCGGACCGGGCCGTGGGGCAGGGGATAAGGGGTGCCGATCTTCAATACGGACGCGTTCACGCCGTCCATCGACACGGCCTCACGGACGTAATTGTAAGAAACCCCGCAGGCGACGATCCCGACGTCGGATTTTTCGTCGACCATCAGTTCGTTAAAAGGCGACTGTTCGAATATCGCCCGCGCCTCTTCCTGCTGCCGGTTCAGCCAGGGGTGCTTGCGGGCGGTCAGACCGGGGAGGATCACCCACTCGGGACTCTTTTGAAAACCGGAGGGCGGCCGGGGTGCCGCGGTTTCATCCCCCACCGGCACGTCCTGACAGGCGTGGCAGGTCCGGGTGGTGGGGCGCAGAAGCACGGGCAGACACAGCTTTTCCGACAACTCGAAGGCCCACCTGGCCATTTCCCTGGCCTCCCGGGGAGTGGCCGGATCCAGCACCGGCAGCTTGGCGAAACGGGCGAACTTGCGGGTGTCCTGCTCGGTCTGGGAACTGTGCGGCCCGGGGTCGTCCGCCACCACCAGCACCAGGCCGCCTTTCACCCCGATGTAGGCCAGGCTCATCAGGGGGTCGGCGGCGACGTTGAGGCCCACCTGCTTCATGGCCACCAGGGCCCGTGCCCCGGCGTAGGACGCGCCGGCGGCCACTTCCAGGGCCACCTTCTCGTTGACCGACCATTCCACGTAAAAACCCCTGTCCGCAGCGACGGCCGCCAGGGTGGACAGGATCTCCGAAGAGGGGGTGCCGGGATAGGCCGTAGCCACCCGTACGCTCGCTTCCACGGCGCCGTAGGCCATGGCCTCGTTGCCCATCAACAGCTTCAGGGCCAAAATCGCTTCCCTTCCAACATCGTCTCGGCTTCCTCTCGGCTCACCTCCGTTAACTAAAGGGCTCGGCTCAAACCACCGGTTTCCGCCGGTTCGCGCATTGGTGAAGCGAGAACAACGGCGGCGTAATCCGCAATCACGTGCGGCGCAATACCGAGTTGCCGGGCGATCCGTCGCCAGGTCCGCTCGTGGTACCGGGCGAAAACGGGCGGCCACGGCAACCCGCCGTAAATGCGGGCCATGATCCAATGCAGGGTCAGCGCCAAAAGCGACGGCCCCCCCGAACGCATTCCGGCCGCCGCACGGATACTTTGGGCGAATGCCTCCTCCGGTTTCCCTTGTGCCAGCGCCACCCATGCGGCCAGTAAAAGGGCGGCGGTCCCGACCATCCAACCGCCGTGTCGGTCGTGGGCGGCGCGGGCCAGAGACGAAGTCTCCTCGAAACGTCCGGCGCGAAGGGCGGCGACCGCATTCAGGATCGACAGCCATCCGGCACAGGCATCGCCGGCGGGCGGCAGCGGGGTCGGGGCCGGTTCTCCCTGCAGGAACCGGCCCATCGACCATTTCAGCTGGAGGCGGGCCGTGCGTTCGCTTTCTTCCGTTGCCATCCCGTCCAGGACGGTCCGGTACAGGGATGCGGCCCGGGCCGGACGCCCGAGCAGCAAATGGACGTCCCCGGCCGCTTCCCGCAAATCGGCCCACCCGGGACGGCCCGGGTGATGGAGTTCGACGGCCAGTGTAAAAAAGCGGGCCGCTTCCCGCGACCTCCCCCGTCGGAGCAACCGCCGGGCGGCGCGGCCGGCCTGCTCGCCGGCGGCGGGCCCTCGATCGACGTCCCTGGCCAGCCGGATCAGATGTTTGATGAAATCGCGGCTGTTCTCATCGTAAAGGCGGGACAAGGCCTCCGAAAGACGCGTAGTCAGGGGGCGGGTTACCCCGGACAAAAAACAGATTTCCCGGATGCGCGCTTCGCAATACTCCAGTTCGCCAAGAAAGGCGGCTATCTCGACCCGGTCGAAATAACGCTGGGTTTCGATCCGGTCCAGCCAGTCGTCGATCTGCCGTTCAATCTCGGAAAGACGCCCGGGTACGCCGCTTTTTCCCATGAAGGCCATGTCGCGGCGCAACCCGTCGAGTTGCCGTTCGCCCCAACGGCGAATCCGCAACAGCAGGAGGGCGGTCAGACTGTCCGGCAGTTCCCCCAGAGCCTGGGTTGGCGAAACGGCTTCGGCGACGAGTCTGCCCGCTTCCTCGAGGTACAGGGGATTACCGGCCGCCATGCGCCACACGTCCCGCCACTGGGTCTCGGACAGGCCGACGCCGGAGGCCTGGCTCCAGACGCTTTTGGCCGCGGCTTCGGAAAGGGGCGGCAGGCGCAGCACCCGGGCTTCACGGGCGGCGAAACAGGCCGCGCGGCGACTTCCCGAGGGCCGGTAGGAGAGTATGACCATGACCCCGCGCGGAACGTCGCCGAGGGCCTTGGCGATCGCCCGCAGTGATTCGGGATCGCACCAGTGAACATCGTCAATGACGATCAAAAGGGGGCGGCGCCGGAGAAGACCGGTCATCAAACGAACGGCCATGCCCTCCCGGGCCGTTTCGCCACGCGGCCAACCGCCGGTGCGGCCCTTGACCCCGGGGAGATCCGGGTCCATTTGGCCGCAAACCCCGGCCAGTTCCTGTAACAGATACCCGGGCCGGCCGCCGTAACAGGCCCCGGCCAGTTTGACCACCGTGGGAAGGGGCCTTCCGCCCTCCAATCCGTGCAGGAAAGCCTGCAACAGACGGGACTTGCCCGCCCCGGGAGGCGCGCACAGGCGGACCAGCGTGCCCGGGCGTTGTTGGCTGTCCGCCCAGGCCCGCTGCAGTTCCGTCAAATCCCTGCGCCGGCCGAAAAGAGGCCCCGCCGGCCGGTCTAGCAGATGCTGCCAACTAATTGGTGCCTTTTCCCTTTCCACCACGTACAGAGTTTCCGGAAGTTCGCCGCACGGGCCCCACAGACCCAGCGGGGGCACGCCGTGACAGTCGAAGCGGTCGGCTACCAAGAGGTACACCGGTGGGGAGGCGATCACCTGCCGCGGCTGCAAGGCGAGGGCCAGGGCCTCGGCCTGCCGGACGACCTCCCCCCCGGGCGGGAGGGAACCGGCGCCAGCGGCGCGGGCGTCCGGGAACACCACCGGCCCCACGTTCACGGCCGAAAAGGCCCGCAGGTTGGTTCCACCGGCAGACTCCATCCACAACAGGGCGCAGCGGACCGCCGCCGCGGCCGCGGCTTCAAGACGAGGGCCGATGAACAAACCGCAGAGGTTGCCGTCGGGCCCGCGAAAAGGAATGCCCCCTCCTTCGGCCAATTGTTCGGCCGCGTGAGCCAAAAACCGCCCGCAGGAGGAGGGGTCCCCGGAAGCCCGGCCACAAAGGGCCAGGGCCGCCACGGCCGCCTCCCGGACGGGATGACCACGGCGAAAAGACAGGTTGGTTTCTCCGGCGGGCCCGTACCAGCCCAGTTCCTCCGACCGGACGTCAGTTCCGATCCACACGTTGCAGGCCTGGCAATGATCCCGCCCCGGCGGCCATTGCCTCCCGCACATTGGGCACGCCAGGTAGTCCCGCCGCCGGATCCTGACGGACCAAGCCGGATTCCGGATCCGCTCCCGTCGCCCGGTGGACACTGGCAAACGTCCTCACCGCCCCGATGGCCGCCGTTATGCCTTTCGCCGGCCCTTCCTGTCCCCTTCTCCCGTTGCTGTCCGGTCCGCCTCCCGCACATGGCGGATCAAGCGGGGCTCCCGTCCGCGGAGGCAGAACCGGAGGAACCCGGACCGTCTCCGGCCGGTTGCGTACTGCCACCTCCCGGGTCAAGGGAGAAACGCCGCACGCACTCCCTGTCGCCACCGGGAAGGGAGCTTTCCGTCCGCACGGAGCAGCCGGGAACGACGGCCGCGGCCACCTCGCGGAACCAGCAATCGCAACCGGGCCGGCAGTTGCCGCCCCCGTACGCCCGGTAAGAGTCGGTCCAGGGACAGGCCTCGTGGATGAGCAGAACGTCCTCCCCGTGCCGCTCGACCCGGACCTGTTCCCCCATAATCTCACTGCTGCGCGCCATGACCCGGACCAGGCCCTCCAAATCCATTTCCCCGGACGCGGCGCGGGCATACGCCCCAGCGGTAACGTTGGCCACCTTTTGCCAGAACCGGAGAGACAACTCCTCGGTTTTTTCCACACCCAGTTCTTCAAGCAACGCCTGACGCCAGCAGTGGTAAAAGTCATGGCCCACCCTGATCATGGCCCGCCAGTTCCTGGCGACCGCCTGCTCGCTCATTTCACAATGGCTCCCTTCTGTTACATGCACACGGCAAAACCCAACCCAACCAGACGAAAACTTATATCCCCACGGTGATGCCGCCGTCCACGAAAAGAACCTGGCCCGTGACGTAAGCGGCCTCGTCGCTGGCCAAAAACAGGTGAGCGTACGCGATCTCTTCCGGTCCGGCCATCCGCCGCATGGGAATACGCTTGATCATCGCCTCTTTGATCTCCGGCGGAATCCCGGCCGTCATCGCGGTCTCCGTCGCCCCAGGGGCGACGCAGTTGACATTGATGTTGTACCGCGCCAACTCCAGGGCCAACGTGTACGTCAGGCCGATTACACCGGCCTTCGAGGCCGCGTAATTGGCCTGACCAACGTTGCCGCATGCGCCAATCGACGATGTATTGTTTATTTTTCCGGACTTTTGTTCCATCATCGGCACGGCGGCAGCCTGTGCGCAGAGGAACGTGCCCTTCAAGTTTATCCTGAGAACGGCGTCCCAATCATCCTCGGTCATTTTTTTAACGAGGCTATCACGATTTATTCCGGCGTTGTTCACCAAGACGTCCAAACGGCCGTATGCCTTCAACACCTCGCCCACCATCGCTTCCACCTGTTCCCGGTCGGTGACGTCGCCACCGGCAAGGAGGACCCTTCCGCCGCCCCCCTCTATCTCCCGGGCCAGGTTCTGCACACCGGAAAGATTGACGTCGTTCAGACAGACGGTGGCCCCTTCCCTGGCAAACACCCTGGCCGTCGCCGCGCCGATGCCGCTGGCCGCCCCGGTAATCAGGGCGATCCGTCCTTCCAACCTCATGGTCGATCTCCCCCTTTCCCATTCTTCGCACAATCACCAGGTGAAAACGCTATTCCTGTCGTTTGAGCATGACCACCCACTGCCCCTCCATGGCCCGTTCGTTACGCTGATTCAAAAGCTGCACGGAAACCGTGACAATACCTCTGTCAGGCTTCTTGCTCTCCTTCTTGTCGGTGATCCCGAAGGCCACGTGCACGGTGTCGCCCATGCGAATAACTCCCGTGAACCTGGTCACCATTTCCAAGACCGCGATGGTGGTGCCTTCGAAGATGCCCAACTGATTGACCAGACCGGTGGCCACGGCCAGACCCAGGGCGCCGTGGGCGATCCTGCCACCGAACGCGCTGGCCCGCATCATCTCCTCGTCGGTATGCAAAGGGTTCCAATCCCCGGAGAGATAGGCGAAGTTGACAATATCCGCTTCGGTAATGGTTCGCCCGGCGGTTTCAAAGGCGTCTCCGACGGCAAACTGCTCAAACGTCAAACCCCTTGGACGGTACGCCATGGACCAAATCCTCCCCGTTCACATAGTGGTTGCCTGCCGGAGGCCGCCGGACGTCCCCCGTGCTCTGATGGCCGCCAGCAGCCTTTCCGGCGTGACGGGCAACTCGAAGACCCGCACCCCGCAGGCCCGGTAGACCGCGTTGGCCACGGCCGCCGCCGTGGGCACGGCCGGCGGTTCGCCCAGCCCCTTGGCCCCGAAGGGGCCCTGTGGATCCGCCTCCTCCAGGAACACGGCTTCCACCGGCGGCATATCCGCGGTCGTCATCAACCGGTAATCCAGGAACCCCGGATTGAGCACCCGCCCCTGTTCCACCACCAGCCGCTCGGTCAGCGCGTAGCCCAACCCCATGGACACGCCTCCCTCCACCTGCCCCCGCGCGGCCAGCGGGTTGAGGATCCGGCCGGCGTCGTGGACGCTGACCACCTTCAGCACCTCCACCCGGCCGGTGGCCGGGTCCACCGCCACCACCGCGGCCTGGGCCCCGAAGGAGTACGCGGCGGAGATGTTGCCGGCATAGTTTTCATCCTGTCTTTCGGTCGGCGGATCGTAATAGGCGGCGGCCTGGATCACCGCGCCGCCGGTGCGGAAATGGGCGGCCCGGACCACCCGGTCGTACGGCACGCCCGGGCCCTCCCGGCCCCGCACGCGCACGCGGCCGCCGGTTATTTCAAGTTCTTCCGGGGACACCGCCAACTGTTCGGCGGCCAGGGCCAGCAGCTTCCCTTTCGCCCGCCGCGCCGCGGCCAGGGCGGCGTTGCCGGCGATGAAGGTGGTCCGGCTGGCGTGGGTGCCCACGTCCCAGGGCGTCAGGTCGGTGTCGGTGTTGACCACGCGGACCATCGACAGGGGAACGCCCAGGGTCTCGGCCACGATCTGGGCCAGGACCGTCTCCGAACCCTGGCCGATTTCGGTGGCGCCGGTGACCAGGGTCACCTTGCCCAGGTCGTCGATCTTGACCTGCGCGCCGCAGCCGTCCGAGCGGTAGACCCGCGCTCCGCCACCCACGTGCAGGTAGCCGGCCAGTCCCACGCCGTAGAGTTTTCCTTCCTCCCGGACCGCCGGCAGTTCGGCGGCGGCCGCCGCCTTTTCCAGGCACCCGGCCAGGCCGCAGGTGGTGATCCGCATCTTTTGGTGGGTCACCTCGCCCGGCCGGTTGGCGTTTAGCAGGCGCAAACGCAGCGGGTCGAGGCCCAACTCAAACGCCAGCATGTCCATCTGGCTTTCCACGGCGAAGGTGGCCTGGGGGTTTCCGTAGCCGCGCATGGCTCCGCTGTACGGGTTGTTGGTGTAGACCACGAAGGCGTCGTAACGGACGCAGGGCACCCGGTACAGGGAGGTCACCGTCTGCATGCCCACCAGGGGATTGATGGCCCCCCAGGAGTTGTAGGCGCCGTTGTCCATGTAACAGGTGGCCGTGCGCACGGTCAGCCGTCCCTCCCGGTCGGCCCCCGTCCGCATGTCGATGACCATGGGGGTGCGGGGGCGCGAGGCGGCGAACTCCTCCTCCCGGGTGTGGACCATCTTGACCGGCCGCCCGGTGCGGCGGGCCAGTTCGGCCACCGCCACCTCGAAGGGATAGAGTTCCAGCTTGGATCCAAAGCCCCCGCCGATGGTCGCCTTGACCACCCTGATGCGGCTGCCGGGCAGGCCCAGGGCATCGGCCAGTTCCTTTTGATAGAGGAAGGGGACCTGGGTCGTCGACCACACGGTCAGATTGCCCTGCAGGTCGAACTCGGCGATGACCCCGTGCGTCTCCAGGCAGCAGGGCGTCACGAACGGCAATTGGAACCGGCCTTCCACCACGGCGTGGGACGTCTCCAGGGCCCGTTCCACCTCGCCGGCGGCGAAGTGGTAGTGCAGGGACACGTTGTCCGGCTTTTCCGGATGGACCACGGGGGCACCCGGGCGCATGGCCTCCTCGGGCCCGAACACCGCCGGCAGTTCCTCGTAGACCACCTCGATCAGGGAACAGGCAGCGGCAGCCGTATCCTCGTCGACGGCCGCCACGGCCGCCACCTCGTCCCCCACCGAACACACCTTCTCCCCTTTGAGGGGCGGGTTATCCAACCCGAAGCCTATGTTACGCCCCGGCAGGTCGCGCGCGGTGATCACCGCCTTGACGCCCGGCAGGGCCCGGGCCCGCGCGGTGTCGACGGCGACGATGCGGGCGTGGGCGTGGGGCGATCGCAGCACCCGGGCGTGCAGCATGCCCGGCCGGCGCAGGTCGTCCAGGTAGACGGCGCGGCCGGCCGCCTTGTCCGCCGCGTCGAGCTTGGTTGTTGGCCGGCCGATGACCTGGAACTCAGGCATCTCCATCCCCCCTCCCGGCCACGTCCAGGACGGCCCGGACGATGGCCCCGTAGCCGGTGCACCGGCACAGGTTGCCGGCCAGGGCCTCGCGCACCTCGTCTTCGGTGGGGTGCGGATTTTCCCCCAGGAGGCCCACGGCGGCCATGACCATGCCGGGCGTGCAGAAACCGCACTGGGTGGCGAAGTGGCGCACGAAGGCTTCCTGCACGGGGTGCAGCCGGCCCCCCGCCGCCAGCCCCTCGACCGTCGTAATGGTCTTCCCCTGGGCGTCCGCGGCCAGCACCAGGCAGGACGCCACCGGACGGCCGTCGAGGAGCACGGTGCAGGCCCCGCAGTCCCCCTGGTCGCAACCCCTCTTCGTGCCCGTGAGATTCAGCCGATCCCGCAACACGGCGAGGAGGGTCTCCCCGTCCGCCACGGTCACCCGGTGTTCTTCCCCGTTGACCACAAGCGTGATGTCCCGTCTCAATGCGCTTCCCCCTTCCCGGTCAGGGCCCGCGCCAGGGCCCGCGCCACCAGCACCCGGGTGATCTCCCGCCGGTAGGCGGCTTTGGCGCGCACGTCGTCGATGGGCCGGGCGGCCGCGGCGGCCAGTTCCCCCGCTTCCGCCAGGGGGACTCCGGCGACGGAAGCGCCGCGCAGGGCGTTTTCCGCCTCCCGGGCCCGCACCACGGTGGGCCCCACCGCGCCCAGGGCGATCCGGCAGTCCTCGATGATCCCGTCCGCAAGGCGCAGCCACACCGCCACTCCGACCAGGGCGATGTCGTGGGCGCGGCGCAGGCTGTACTTGAGGTAAACCGCCCGTTCCCCCGGCCCGCAGGCCGGTACGGACACTCCGGTGATCAACTCGTCCGGCGCGCGGGCGCAGACCCCCGGGCCGGTGAGGAAATCGGCCACCTTCGCCTCCCGCACCCCTCCCGCGCCGCTGACCTGCACGGCGGCGTCCAGCGCCGCCAGGGGCGGGCCCAGGTCGGCCGCCGGCGAAGCGTTGCCGATGTTGCCGCCCACCGTGGCCAGGTTTCTGATCTGCACCGAGGCCATCCGCCCGGCCGTTTCCACCAGCACGGGAACGTGTTCGCGCAAGACGGGGCTTTTGGCCACGGCGGCCAGGGTGACCAGGGGGCCGAGCGAGACCCGGCCGCCTTCCATCCTCATCCCGTCCAGGGCGGCGATACCCTTCAGGTTGACCAGAACCCGCGGCCTCACGAGGCCTTTCTTTATCCGGACCAGAAGGTCGGTGCCACCGGCCAGGGGCAGGGCACCGTCGCCGTGCCGGCGCAAAAGATCCAGGGCTTCGCTAATGGACACCGGATCGTAAAGGGTGAAATCCATCGTGCCTTCCTCCAGCTGCGGCTAGTCGTTGCGCCGGTCGAAGATGCGCCTGGTCTTGCGTTCGGTGCGCGGCAGGCCGCCGGGCGGCGTTATCTCCACGTCCGGCTTGAGCCCGAAGGTGGTCAGGCATTGCCTGACCGTCGCTTCCGCCAGCACCCCGGTGTCACCCCGGTAGTCCCCGTGCACCTCGACCCGCAGCAAAAGGGCGTCCCGTCCCTCGTTCCGCGTCACCACCACCTGGTACTCGCTGCCCAGACCGTCGACGGTCCCCAGGACGTGGTCGATCTGGCCCGGGAAGATGTTGACGCCGCGCACCTTGACCATGTCGTCGGTCCGGCCCAGGATGCGGTCGGTCCGGAAGTAGGAACGGCCGCAGGGACAGGCCCCGGGGATCAGCCTGGTCAGGTCGTGGGTGCGGTAGCGGATCATGGGCATGGCTTCCTTGCTCAGGGTGGTCACCACCAGTTCGCCGACTTCCCCGGGCGGCAGGACCTCCCCGGTGGCCGGATCCACGATCTCGTGGACGAAATGGTCCGACCAGTAGTGGATCCCCTGGTGGTAACGGCAATCCAGGCCGGTCCCCGGCCCGTACAGTTCGGTCATCCCCGGGATGTCGAAAGTCTCGATGCCCAGAAGATCCTCGATCCGGGCGCGCATGGCTTCGCTCCAGCGCTCCGAGCCGATGATGCCCGCCTTCAGTTTCAGGCGGGACCGTATCCCCCGCCTGGCCACCTCTTCCCCCAGGAGGAGGGCGTAGGAGGAGGTGGCGCAAAAGGCGGTCACCCCCAGGTCCTCCATCAGTTCCAACTGGAGGTCGGTGCCGGCCGGACCCACGGGGACGGCCATGGCGCCGAACTTCTCGATCCCGGCCTGGAAACCGACCCCGGCCGTCCACAGACCGTAACCGACGGTGACCTGGATGCGATCCTCCACCGTCAGTTCGGCCAGACGGAAACAGCGGGCGAACATCTCCGCCCAGTCGGCCACATCTTTGGCGGTGTAGCTCACCACTTTCTTCTTGCCGGTGGTGCCGCTCGACGCGTGGATGCGCACGATGTCTTTTTCCGGCACCGCCCGCAGACCCAGCGGGTAGCTGTCCCGGATGTCGTCGGCGTCGGTGAAGGGCAAGCCGGCCAGGTCGGCAAGCCCGCGGACGTCGTCCGGGCCAATGCCCGCCGCCGCCAGGCGCCGCCGGTAGAAGGAGGAGTTCTCGTAAGCGTGACGCACCGTCCACAGGAGTCCTTTTTCCTGTACGGCCAGCATTTCATCCTCGGAAAGGTTTACCGTTTCCTCGTAGGTCACTTCCCCTACCCCCCATCGTGTCAGATGATTTGGTTGGCGCGCAGTTCCTCCACATCCAGTCCCAGGAGCCCGCCGAAGATTTCCCGGTTGTGTTCGCCCAGCCGGGGCGGAAAGGAAAGGGTTTTCCCGCCGCTTTCCAGGCGGGGCGTCGAGTACGGGGGAGGGGCCAGGACCAGGTCCGTCCCCGTAACCGGGTCGCGACTGCCCAGGAGACCTTCCGCGACCAGGGGATCCGCCGTGACCGCCGCGATGTCGCGCACGGGCGCGGCCGGCACCCCGGCGGACCGCAGGAGTTCCAGAAGCACGTCCAACGAAAGCGTCCGGGTGACGCGCTCCATGGCCGCGTTCAGGTTGGCCGCATCGAGGATACGGCCGGCGTTGGTTTCGTACTCGGGGCGGGACAGCCCGGCAAAGACGGGCAGGTCCACCAGCGACCGCCACTGCCGGTCGTTGCCCACGGCCATGTAAAAATGACCGTCGCGGGCGGGGTACACCGACACGGGAGCGAAGAACTCGTGCGTATTGCCGCGCCGGCGCATCCGGGTGCCGAAGCTCAGGTGGAGGCTGATGGGCACGGTCAGCCAGGAGCAGGCGCTCCGGAACATGGAGAGGTCGATCCGGCCGCCCCCACCCCCGGCGGCCCGCTTAAACAGGGCCTTCATCAGCAGTCCGTAGGCGTGCTCGGCCGTACCCAGGTCGACGAACGGGATGCTCGTGGCCAGGGGGGGGCCGCCGGCCTCGCCGTTTAGGTCCATGAGACCGCTGCGGGCCTGCAGGACCGGATCGTAGGCCGCTTCGCCGGAGGAGGGACCGAACCCGGTGACCCCCAGCCAGATGAGGTCCGGCTTGACCTTCGCCAGGAGACCGTAGTCGATGCCCAGTTTTTCATAATTTTTCGGTAACTGGTTGGTGCAAAAAACGTCCACGTCCAGACGGCGGATCAGTTCCTGCAACAGGGCCCGGCCGCGCGGGTGGCCCAGATTCAGGGTGACCGCCTTCTTACCGGCGTTGATGGGGAGAAAATAGGTGTTCATCCCGGACTCGCCCAACCGGTCCTCCCCCACGTACCGGTTGGGATCGCCCCGCCCGGGCGCCTCCAGCCGGATCACCCGGGCCCCGTCCAGGGCCAGGCGGTAGGTCAGGTACGGTATGACCGTGGCCTGTTCCAGGCTCAGGACGGTCAGGTCCGCGAACAGGTCTTCCCCCGGCATCCTGCGGTCCCCCCTTCGCGTTTCGGCCCCTCTCGACGGCGCGTTCAGACCCGGAGGATGTTCCGCCCGGCGAAGTTGCGCAGGATTTCGTGCGTACCGCCCCCGTAGAGCAGGAAGCGGGCGTCGCGGAAGAAACGCACGGCGTCGTACTCCTCGGCGAAGCCGTAGGCGCCCAGGATGCGGGTCGTTTCGTCGACGATGGCCAGGCAGGCCTCGACGGCGAAGACCTTGGCCAGGGCGGCGCTGTTTCTGGCCTCCCGGCCCCGGTCGGCCAGCCAGGCCGCCTTGTGCACCATCAGGCGTGCCGCCTCCAGGGCGGCGGCCATGTCGGCGATCTTGGCCCGGATCAACTGGTTCCTGCCGATGGGCTGGCCGAAGGCGATCCGCTCCCGGGCGTAGCGCACCGCTTCCCGGAAAGCGGCCGTAGCTATGCCGCAGGCCATGGCGCCGGTCATGATCCGGATCTGGTCCAGGAGTCCCTCCAGGGCGGCCAGGGCCCCGCCCTCCCCGCCCAGCAGGTTTTCCGCCGGAACTACCACGTGGTCGAGGATCAACTCGCTGTTGACCGCGCCCCGGCAGCCCAGTTTGGGGATGGTCTGCCCGCTGGCAAAGCCGGGCGTTCCCTTTTCCACCAGGAAAAACGTGAGCCCCCGCATGCCCTTGTCCGGATCGGTAGTGGCCACCACGGTGGCGAAGTCGGCCAGGGGACCGTTGGTGATCCAGGTCTTCTTGCCGTGGAGCACCCAGCGGTCGCCGTCTCTCCGGGCACGGGTCCTCGTTCCGCCCAGGTCGGATCCCGACTGTTCCTCGGTGAAGCAGATGGTGGCTATTTTCTCGCCGCGGATGGCCGGCAGAAAACAGCGTTCCCGTAAAGCGCCGCTCCCGAAGCGGAAAACCAGGTCGGTCCCCATGAGCATGTTCATGATGACGCTCTGGGCGAAGCCCACCGAACCGCGGGTGATCTCCTCGTAAAACAGGGCGCAGGTCAGGTTGTCCGCGTCCATGCCGCCCACGTCCTCCGGGTAGCGCAGGCCCAGGTAGCCCAGGCCGGCCACCTTTTCCCAGAGGTCGCGGGGAAATTCGTCCTTCTGGTCGATCTCCCGCGCCCGGGGCAAGATCAGTTCGTCGACCATGCGGACGACGTTTTGCCGGAAAAATTCCTGTTCTTCGGTCAGCGCGAAATTCATGCTTCCACCTCCGCGGCCCGGTGCCGCAACCCGTCCCGCCGGGTGGCCGTCCCCGCCGGATCCAGCCGGCCCTCCGGGTCGACCACCACGCCGTAGTCCTCCCGGGCCTTTTCCACCGACACGACGCCGTTTCGTACGTCGCGGGCCACCTTTTCCGCCGGCCGGTCCAGGGGGTCGCCGTACCCGCCACCCCCGCCGGCCTGCTGCCACCAGACGGTGCCGGGCGGCAGACCCTCCACCAGTTCTTTGGAAAGCGGCCGGTGCACCTTCCCGTCCGGGTAGCGGAGTTCGATGCGGTTCAAGGCGCCGCTTTTACCGCCGAAGAGGCCGAAGGCCGGTTCCACGTCCCCGTCGCCGAAGGTCACGGCGTTCATGCCTTCGCCGGACAAGACGAGTTCGGTCTCGATGCCCAGGCCGCCGCGCCAGCGCCCGGCCCCCGCCGAGTCGGCCAGGTATTCGTGCCGCAGGAGAAGATGCGGCGTCTGCTGTTCCATCATTTCGTAATCCTGGTCCAGGACGCCCCCGGAGGCGTCGATCATGCCGATGTGGTCGTAGCCGTCGAAGCCTTGCGTCCCCCCGGAGCCCCCCTTCATGCCCAGGAACAGGATGTCGACGTAGGGCGCGTTCTTGCGGGGATCGCGGCCGGTGACCAGGCCGCAGAGCAACTGGTTCCAGCCGGCGGTGACCCGTTCGGGAACCGCTCCCGCCAGGGCCCTGATGATGGCGTCGGCCGTGGGCGGGCACAGGTGGTTACCGAAGGTGGTGGCCTTGGGAAAGTCGGCGTTCAAAATGGTGCCTTTCGGTATCACGATGGAAAGAGGCCGCACCATACCGTCGTTGTGCGGGATGTTCGGGTTGACCATCTGCAGGAAGGTCAAAAGGACGGCGGAGGCGCTGGAGGTGTAGGTGCCGTTGACGAAACCGTCCGTCTGCGGGTCGGTGTCCGAGAAGTCGAAGGTCACCGCTTCGTCTTCCACCGTTATGCGCACCCGGATGCGGTGGGTGGAGCCCGGATGGTGTCCGTCGAAGTAGACGGTCGACTCGCCGTGGTAGACGCCGTTTTTGACGCTCCTGATTTCGGCGCGCATCATCCGCTCGGTGGCGTCGAACAGGTACTCCTTGTGGGCCTCCACCACCTCGAAGCCGTACCGGTCGTACAGTTCCAAAAGACGGCGTTCCCCGACGGTGCAACTGCCGATCAGGGCCTTCATGTCCTCCGCCACCAGTTCGTAGCGGATGTTGGCGAAAATCAGATCCCAGACGTCCTTCCGCAACTTGCCCCTTTCGAAAACCTTGACCGGGGGAATCCGCAGCGCCTCCTGCCAGACCTCGGTGGCCCGCGGGTTGTACCCCCCGGCCACCGCCCCCCCGATGTCGGCCTGGTGCCCCTTGCAGGCCGCCCAGGCGACCAGCCGGTGGCCGTGAAAGACCGGTTTGTAGACGGCCACGTCGTTGTTCTGGTTGCCCAGGGAAAACACGTCGTTGTGGAAGATGACGTCGCCCGGATAGATCTCGTCCCCGAAATAACGGACGATGTACTCGCACACCGGCCCCAGGGAAAAGGAGAGGATGGGCAGGTTTTCGGTCTGTTCCAGCATCTTGCCCGAGGCATCGTAGAGACCGGTCACGAAGTCCCTGGCCTCGCACAGGATGGGCGAGCGGGTGGTCCGGGTCAGGGCGATGCTCATCTCCTGGGTGATGGACTTGAAGCGCCGCTGCAGCACCGATACCAGGATCTTGTCGATGGTCACAGGCCAACCCTCCCCGTCAGTTCCGCTTCCCGCTCCAAGAGGAGGAGGATGAAGCTGCCCTTTGGGTCCACCTTCAGGACGTATTCCGGCGTGACGAACAGGGAGGTGTGGACCTGCTCGACCACGGCCGGTCCCTCGATCCGGTGGCCGTACCGGAGGCGGTCCCCGTCGAAGACCGGCACCTCCCGGAAGGTCCTTTGGTCCGGCAGGTACACCGGGCGGTGCCGCTTGTAGGCGCGTGAGGCATCCGGCCCGCCGTAGGACTCCTCGGGGAAGCGGGGCTTTTCCGTACGGCCTATGCAGGAAAGGCGCAGGTTGATGATTTCCACGGGCGTGCCCTCGTCTTCCAACGCATACCCGTACAGTTCGTTGTGCCGGCGGTGGAACCGCGCGGCGATGGCCTCCACGCGGCCCTGGTGGATCTCCTCCGGCGCCACCTCCACGCCCACCTCGTGGTACTGCTTGACGTAGCGCATGTCCAGGCGGTAGCGGTATTCCACCCGGTCCGGCGGGACGTGTTCGGCCAGGAGCAACGCCAATCCCTCCTGCTCCATGCTCCGGAACGCCCGTGCGAGGACCTCCCGGTCGCATGAGGCCAGAAGCGCCGCGCAGGTGCGGACGAAGTCGTGCTTCAGGTCGGACATGAGCATGCCGGCGGCGCAGAAGATGGACGATTCCCGGGGCACCAGAACGACGGGGATGGAAAGTTCGGCGGCGATGCGGCAGGCGTGGTTGGGACCGGCCCCGCCGGCCACCACCAGGGGAAAGTCACGCGGGTCCTCCCCTCTTTTCACCGTGACCTCCTGCACCCCGGCGGCCATGTTGACGTTGATCAGGTCGTACATACCGGCGGCCGCCTCCAGCGGATCGAGCCCCAACCGGTCCGCCACGTGCCGTTTGACGGCCGCCAGCGCCGCTTGCGGGTAAAGTTTCAGGCGGCCCCCGGCGAAGTAGTCCGGGTCCAGATACCCGAGGAGGAGATCGGCGTCGGTGCAGGTGGGCAACTCGCCGCCGCGTCCGTAGCAGGCGGGGCCGGGATCGGCCCCGGCGCTTTGGGGACCCATCCGCAACAGGCCCCCCTCGTCGATCCAGCCGATCGAACCCCCGCCGGCGCCGATGGTGATGATGTCCAGCATGGGCAGGGCCAGGCGCAGCCGGTTGATTTCCCCCTCGCTGGTCACCAGCGGCTCCCCGCCCTTGACCAGGGAGGCGTCGAAGCTGGTGCCCCCCATGTCCACGGTCAGGCAGCCGGCAAAATCCAAACCGGCGGTGTAGGCCACGCCGGCCACCGGTCCGCCGGCCGGTCCGGACAGGAGGGTCTGGGCCGCCCGCCTCCCCGCAATGATCGGCGCCACCACGCCGCCGTTGGACTGCATGATCAGGAGGGTACCCCCGAACCCGGCCTCCCGCAGCCGGCCGACCAGGCTCTCCAGGTAACGCCGCAACACCGGTCCCACGTAGGCGTTGAGGACGGTGGTGCTCAACCGGTCGTAGAAACGGATGGAAGGCAGAAGCTCGTGGGAGACGGTCAGATAGACGTCGGGCATCTCCTCCCGCACCAGCCGGGCCGCCGCCTCCTCGTGCGCGCCGTTGGCGAAGGAATTCATGAAACAGACGGCCACCGCCTGCACTCCCTCCCGCCGCAAGGCGGCCAGTGCGGAGCGCAGGTCCTCCTCCCCGAGGGGGTTCACGACCTCGCCCCGGTAATCGACCCGTTCGCTCACGGGCAGGCGCAGATAACGCTCCACCAGCGGCGGGACGTTGCCGTACCGGTTGTTGTACTGCTCCTCCCGCACGCCGCGGCGCATTTCCAGGGCGTCGCGCAGGCCCCGGGTGGTCAGGAGGCCGGTCTTGGCCCCGGTCCGGGTGAGGACGGCGTTGGTGGTCACCGTGGTGCCGTGGACCATGGTCTCCACCCGGGCCAGGAAATCGGACAGGGGCAGGCCGAGATCGCCGGCCATCTCCCCGAGACCGGCCATGAACCCCTCGGCGGGATCGCCGGGCGTGGTGAGCACCTTGTAAACGCGGGGCGACGTTTCCCCGTCGGTCAGGAGAAAATCGGTGAACGTTCCTCCCACGTCGATGCCGATGCGGTACCTCATGAACGCCTTTTCCCCTTTCCCGGGACCGAACTGCCACCTGCCAAAACAGGTGGGTTTGCTGTCAACGGACAACTGACCGAAGGCACCGGGGCAGGCCCCCGGCCGGGCCCCCACCCCCGGGGCACCTGCCCGCCGGGTGGGTCGCGGGATGGTACAAAACAGATCCTTCCGCTTCCAAACCGCGTTTCTAAACGGGGGTCAGAAGATGGACGGTTCGTTGAACTCGCCGTAGACATCCTTGAATACGCGGGTGATTTCACCCACGGTGGCGTAGGCACGCACCGCCTCCAGGAGCACCGGCATCACGTTCCGGCGCTCCCGGGCGGCGCCTTCCAGGTCCTTGAGCAGTCGAGCGACCCGCCGGCCCTCCCGCTCCCGCCTGACCTCCCGCAGGCGGGCGATCTGCCGCCCGGCCGCTTCCTCGTCGTAACGGTGCAGTTCCACGTTGGGTTCGTCTTCGTCAACTACATACTTGTTGACCCCCACCTTGACGATGCGGCCCTCCTGGACGGCCTTCTCCTGCTGGTAGGCCTGGCGGGCCACCTCCCGTTGCACCCAGCCGGTCTCCACCGCCCGGGCCATGCCCCCCATCGCCTCCACGCGGGCCATTTCCGCCCGGATCCGTTCCTCCATGTCGTTGGTCAGGGCCTCCACGTAATAGGAGCCGGCCAGGGGATCGGCGGTGTCCCGCAAACCCATCTCCTCCAGGAGGATGTGGTTGGTCATGAGCGACACCAGGGCCGCCTTCTCCGAAGGGATGGTGTAGGCCTCGTCGTAGGAGCACAGGGCCTGGGTCTGGGTGCCGGAAAGCGCCGAGATCAGGGCGTAGTAAGCCCCCCGCACGATGTTGTTTTCCGGCTGCTGCTTGGTCAGTCCGGCCCCGCCGCCACCCGCCAGCATGCGAAACTGCCAGGAACGGGGGTCCCTGGCCCCGTACCGCTCCCGGATCAGCCGGGCCCACAGGCGCCGCGCGGCCCGGAACTTGGCGATCTGTTCGAAGAAGTTGCCGTAGATGTCCAGGTTGAAGGAAAGGCGGCCGGCGAAAGCGTCGATGGCCAGCCCCCGCTCCAGCACGTGGTCGATGTAGGTGGCGGCGATGGAAAAGGCGTAGGCGATTTCCTGCACCGGCGTGGCGCCCGACTCCCGGATGTGGTAGCCGCAGACGCTGACCGGGTAGCTGCGCGGCAGCACCTGGCAGCTGTACTCGATGGTGTCCCCGATGAGCCGGATGCGGCGTCCACCGGAAAGATCCACATCCCGCGGCCGATCATTTCCTTCAGGATGTCGTTCTGGGGCGTGGCGCTGATCCGGTCGAGGGGAAAACCGAACTTTTCCGCCGTCGCCTGGTACATGGCCAGGGCCACCGCGGCCACGGCGTTGATGGTCAGGCTGGTGCCGATGCGGGCCAGGTCGATGCCCGCAAAGGCGATCTCGAAGTCCCGCAGGCTGTCCACCGCCATGCCGACGCGCCCCACCTCGCCCTCGGCCAGCGGATCGTCGGAGTCCAGGCCCATCTGGGTGGGCAGGTCGAAGGCCACGTTCAAACCGGTCTGGCCGTTGGCGATCAAAAACTTGAAGCGTCCGTTGGTTTCCTCGGGGGTGCCGAAACCGGCGTACTGGCGGATGGTCCAGGGCCGCGAGCGGTACATGAGGGGATGAATGCCCCGGGTGTATGGTGTGCGCAGGTCCTACGAGGATGCCGCGAGGGCCCTGGAAGTGAGCAGATCTTTTTTCCTGCCGCAGGAGGTAACCTTCTTCGAGCGCCTCGGGGTATACAAGATCCTCTTCGATGTCGCCGATCCGGCTATCCTCCGGGCTTTCGCCGGGGAAGCGCTGGGAGCCCTCATGCAGGCAAAGAAAAGTGATACCCTGTTGACCACCTCAAAGACTTATGTCGAAAACAACCTGAACCTTTCCGAAACATGCAAAACCCTTTTCATCCACCCGAATACTCTGAAATACCGGTTGGGCGAATCAAGGACCTGGCCGGGATTGATTTGAATAACTCGGAAATGCGGCTTGCGCGGAACTTCTCCCTGCCGCCGGCAATGGCGATGCCCGGTCCCTCCGTCGGTTCCTCATCCAGTGCCTCCAAAATCCCGTTAACCTTGTGGTCTGCCGGCACAGCCGCCAGACTGACTTGTGAAGTGCTATAGCTATCCACCCCGTACTCATTGGCGTGGGCAAGAATGCGAAAACTGAAATCCGGATTGTCTACCATGGCGGCCATAACGAATGCTTCCTGTCGGCGCCGGCTGATCCGGTGGATGAGAATGGCTATGATCTCCTTGCCCGCGCCGGACTCTCCGGTGATCAGTACCGTGGAATCGACATTGGCCAAGCGCAACACCATGGCCATGACCTTCCGCAGGGCACGGCTTTCAAAGACCATATCGTCCACGTCCAGAAAACGCGCGCGCAATTCCTGCAGTTCGCAGTAATAACGGTCGGTGAGGAGGCGGTTCTTCTCCGCCTCCTCAATGGCCAGCTTCAGTTTTTCCTGCATGAAGAAATCTCCGTGCGGTCCCGGAAGATCGCAACCGCCCCTGCCAGCTGCCTCTGTTCGAAGATCGGGGTTATGTCGGCTACAATATCCACACCGGCCGAGATCACGAAGGCGGGATCGTCCACTATCGGCTTCCCCGTCCGTAGCACGGTCAACACCCGCGAGTCGGGCTCGATGCCCACCGGTCTGCGGTTGATGACCTTGCCGGCCGACACCCCGAAAATCCTGGTATAAGCGGGGTTGCCATAGACGATCGTACCGTTTCGGTCGACGACCATGACCCGTCGTAGATGGAGTCGAGAACGCTGAAAAGCCACCGTACCTGGGACTGGGGCTGCAGGAGAGTCGAATGGTTGGCCGCCGGTGCCTCCGGCAAGGGAATCACCTCGCTTACACCTGGACAACCGGCTGCATCCAGGGATTGACCAATCAGCGACCATTCATTCCGTTGGGAGACCAATTCCTAATCGACATTGTCCCTGCGGCCAAGATAAGTCTGTTCCAGCCGGACCAGATACTCTTTGGCGAGGCGGTGCCCGGTTTTGGTGAGCATCCATTCATCAACCAGGGTATTTAACCTGCGCCAGTTTTCTTCCGGAGCCATCCGAAAGCGGGTGAAGTCCGTACGGAAACCCTCCGGGGTGAAACGCCACAGTTTGTCCGCGTCCTTGACCAGGGCGTCGTTGAGGGAGGATGCGGCGGGATTGGAATCGTGATGATCGATGATGGCCAGGATTTCCGAACGCCATTGCCGGGGATAGTTGCAGGCGGCGAGGATTTCACCGGCCAGGCGCACACCTTCCACCTCGTGAATACGGTTCAGCCGGCTGTCTCCACCCGGTCCAAAAGCCTTCAACTGCAGTTCCTCGGGTACACACGACCATCCCACGTCGTGCAGGATGACGGAGGGAATAACCACCTCGGCCTGTCCGCCTTCGGCCGCCAGCAGGTTTTTCGCCAGAGCGAGCGCTATCTCGGTGTGCTCACGGTTTCCCCGCGTGTTGAGATAGGGCTGGGCCAACTCCATGATCCGCGGCCAGAGACTCTGTTCCATGGCGGTTGCCTCCGGAAGCAGGTTTTTACCGGCGCGCCGGTCGCTCCCGGGCCGCGGCGGCCCCTGAGGGGCCGCCCGACAACCCGGGACAGACGCCCGTGAATGTCACCTGTCCATAATATACACCACGCCGCGGTCCCCGTCCACCCTGATCCGCTGCCCGGTGCGGATTTTGGCCGTGGCCTCCAGGCATCCGGCCACACAGGGTATGCCGCACTGCCGGGCCATGATCACCGGGTGCGACAGGGCACCACCCCCGTCGGTGACAACACCCTTGATCAAGCCGAAAACGACGGTCCAGGTGGTGGTGGTTCCAGGCGCCACCAGAATCTCGCCGGGTTTCATTTCCGTCAACCGGTCAGCGGTCATGACCACTCTCGCGACACCCTCCACGCAACCCGGGGCCGCGGCGGCCCCGTAGAGATCCGCCTTCAATTCCTCCCGGACGATGGGTATCTGCGTGGAAACGGACAGCGTCGGATCGCTCCTCAACACCGCCTGCGCCTGGGAACCGTCCCCGAGAACGGGGGCGGGTTCAATGGTCATGTTCCTTTCCCACGCTTCCTTGCGCCGCTCGACGTAGGGCCTTAAATTGATCTTACCCATGGGGATGGCCGCTTTCCTTATCTCGTTGGGATGGAGGAAGTGGATATCCTCCGGGTCGTCGATGCAACCGCCGGCCGCGAAACGGCGCCCCAATTCGGTAACGATCCACCGCCCCAAGGCGCCGATATAAAAGTCGCAGTAGTAGGTATGGTCCTCGATCCAATAGTTGGCCTTCTGGGTCGCTTTCAAAAGCACCTCGAAAACACCCCGCTGGCCTTCGGGAACCCTGCCCAAAACCTCCCGGACCGCTTCCTCTCTTTCCTTGATCGTACGGTCCAGTTCGACGTCCCAACTGAAGACCTCCTGCGGCATGAGCATCTTGACCTCCCTGATACCGTAAGCGGGATCCTCGACCAGGGCCGGGGTATCGTAGGCGTGCATCCGGTCCGATCGCCAGCCGTGCTCGGCCAGGAAGGCATGGTAATCATGCAGCCATTGCCGGCCCGACTCGGTCCCGGCCAGGTCCTTCAGTATCTGTGCGTTGTCCTCGTTTTCGAAAACCGCGCGGAAGTCCGATGCGGCCGCGCGCCTGGCCAACTGCCAGAGAATCCTGGTGACCTCGGTGATCTGGTTGCCGAAACCGCCCATGGCCCTGCTGAAAGCGGGGTCCACGGAGGGCTCGATACCGAAGAGATCCCGCCACATCTGCTGGAACAGGCCGGCGATGTAGCAGGAGGCGATGAGCATGATGAAATGAACCTCGCCTTCTTTTCTGTTGATGATATAGGCAAAATCCAAAAAGAAGGACAGGAGATCGACGTTGCTGAGTTTTTGAATGTCCTGCCACTCCCTGAGGCCTCTCGATTCTTTGGCCTCTTTATAAGTTTTCAGCAGGTCCTCCTTAAGGGGATCCCAGACAGCATCGAAATTTTCAATAAAAGGCTTGATCTTTTCTCTGAAAATGGGTTCCCTTGCTTTCTTCTCTTCCTCGGTGGTTCTGATAGTGGTAATATACGGATAACCATTGACAAACCGGGAATCCCATCCATGTGTGGTGGGAAGCGAAAGCATTTCCGCTCCGTAGCGGGTACCGTGGTAATACCAATACCAGCCAAGACCCATATAAAGCGGCTTCATCGGCGGCCGGCCATGAACGACATCACACAACAACACACCATAACCCTTCAGATCACGGTCGTCGTCATACTCGTAAAAACTCAAATCATACGCCGGGTGTAGCATCTCAGTTGTTCCTCCTCTGCTTTCTGAGTTTTCTGACTATAAAGTAAGCAATATCACACCGCTGAAATCCGTATGGGTCACAACCACTTCAGCATGAGATCGACCACCTGATCTACAGTATCTTTCTTGGCGGGTAAAACGGCGGCACGCGATTGCAGTATTATTACGGATTGTGGAAGAGGGGTGTTTTCCTCTATGGCCCACTCCACATCCTGCGGAGCACCAAAATGCTTCTCCAGAATCAGGCCGGCTTCGGCCAGTGATTCGAGTTCGGCATCACTGAGGCAAAAGACGGATCGCCTGTCATCAGGAACATCTTCTTCCGCCACCCCTACCTGCCTGAGCGAAACGCACCTTGATTTCCTGCCGAGGGTCCTGCTGGCGACCTTCATGCCATCCTTGGCCAGCACATAAATATCCGGCGTCACCTCCCCGCTTACTACACTTTCCCCCAATCCCCAGTTCGCTTCGACGATGATCCTGGAAGTATCTCCCGTATTGGGATCGGCCGTAAAAAGGACTCCGGCGGACCGGGCGTTTACCATGCCGATCACCGCCACGCCGATGGGGTCGCTGGCCAGGGGCAGCCGGTTGCCGGCACGGAAAGCCAGGGAACGGGGATTGAACGAGCTGGCCCAGACCCTTTTCACCTTCTCCAGTACATCACACTCCCCTATGACGTTCAGACAGGTCTCGTATTGCCCCGGACGGCTCACCGGCCCGGAAGAACGGGTGGAAACGGCCGGATCAGCGACACCGCATCTCCGGGACAATTCCCTGTAGTGGCCGACAATATCGCTACTTATGTTATCAGGCATCTCACAAGATTCGATGAGATAGCGTATCTCTTCACTAATACTGATGAACTGGTCAATGTTCTGCTGTTCTTCTTCGAGGCAGTGCACAATCTTTTCTATTTTGCCCTCCAGCCCGGTTTGCTTCAGAAAATCCTCGTAGGCATGAAGCGATATGGCAAATCCGCGGGGAACTTTTAAACCGATCCTGGTCATTTCGCCAAGATTGGCCGACTTCTTACCCAACAAGGACAGGTCTCCCTGGCCCACTTCATCAAGCCAATATGCATATCTTTTCACGAAATACCCTCCCTTACGGATAGATAGGATCGAGGGGGCCCGCGGCCAGCATCTCGTCCACCTGTTCGCCGGGCAGCACGTAACGCAGCAGGAACTCTTCGTCGGACACACCGGACGAAAGTCCCATTTCCCGCCGTATTTCGCCCACGGAAGGCTGGGGAAATTCTTTGCCGAAAATATCCGCGGCCCTGGGTTGTTGCAGTATCTTTTCGTATACTTCCGGATCCATGGGTACCGTGGGCGGTCCAAACCATCCCGCGGCATACTGGATTACACCCTCGGGCACAATTTTGTACCTCTCGCCGTGGATTACGTTCAAGGCCGCCTGCGTACCCACGAACTGGGAAAGGGGTGTGACCATGATGGGGTAGCCGAAATCGCGCCGCACCCTGACCACCTCCTCCAGCACCTCCCCAAAGCGGTCCGCCATCCCTATTTCCGCCAGTTGTCGCCGCAGCGTGGTCATCATGCCGCCCGGAACCTGGTGAACGTAATAGTGGGCGTCGTGCTCGACGGGCTGCCCCACCGGCCGGCCTTCCCGGTCCGCCAGCCTGGTGAAGTAGGTGGTAACCTCGCGCAGAGCCTCTTCGTTGAGGTTGGCCCGGTACTTTTCGCGGCCGAGGAGCCAGGAGGGCATCATCGGCAGGACGTCCTCGTCCCCGGCGGCCAGGTGGGGCAGATTCTGCAGCATGTTGGTCACCGAGGGCAGCGAGGTGCCGTATACCGCCGGGGCGACCGCCGTATGGACCACGTCGACGCCGAGCGTGACCGCCGCCAAGCAGGATATGGGTCCCAGACCCGTGTTGCAGTGGGAGTGGATCTCCAGGGGCTTGCTCCCGATCGCGGCCCGGATCGCCGGCACCAGGGAGCCGACCCGTTCGGGGGTCAGGAGGCCCCCCTGGTCCTTGAGGTAGAGGGTGTCCACATCCGCGCAACGGGCCAGGGCCGCGGCTTTTCCGGCGTAATATTCATCGCTGTGGACCGGACTGACGGTGAAGGAAAGAGCCGCCACGAACTCCTCGATGCCGGCCGCTTTGGCCATGCGAGCCACCTTGCCAATCTGTTCCACGTCGTGGGCGGCATCGACCATCCAGACCCGTCTGATGCCGTTGGCGGCCACCCGCTGCAGAACCAAAGCCATCACCGCGTCGGGAACCCGTTTGAAGCCTATGAACCGCCTCCCGGTGGTACCAAAAGCCAAGGGGGTCCGGGTGGCCCTCCTGGCCGCCAGTCTCATCAGTTCCCAGGGGTTCTCCTTGTGGTAACGCACGCTGACACCCATGTGGGTGCTGGCCGTCAGGTCTATGGCCTTGAAGCCTACCCGGTCCATAGCGCGGAGTACCGAAAGGATCATACCTCCGGTTAGCCCCGTGGCGCCCCACAGGCTTTGATTCCCGTCACGCACGGTGCTGTCCACAAATCTTACTTCTCCCATGGCCAGTCTCCTCGTCGAAGGCACAAATTTGATCAAGAGCCGAAAGACCGCCTGCCGGCAGCGCACAGGGCGATGAAGTTGTCCACGAGGGACCGGGCAAACTCCGGGTCTTCGAGGTTGGCGTCAACCTCAACAATCCGTACCGACGGTCCCACATTTTTTTTGAACTCGTCGACAAAGAACCGGTCTTCGTCGGGGTCGTAAAGGACCGTTCCCGGCTTGTCAATAGAAGACCAGCCTTGCCGCGGTATGACGAACCGGACCGGCCCCGCGGCCCGGTTCAGCTTTTCGGCATACAGACGCGCGGCCATACGCAACTCCTCTTCGTTGAGCCGGGTCATGGACCGCATGGCGTCCATCCCCCAAATCCGTTGCCGGGAAGCGTACTTCTCCCTGTTCTTGCGCGTGGGACCGCAGCCGGTGAGGTTGAGGCAGCAGGGAGCCAGGACCTGGGGAATGCCCCTGGCGGCGGCGGCATCGAGCCTCGCCAACCCCGCGGCGCGGTTCCCCTGGATGACCTCCTCCAGGAGACCGGCCGGGACTATGTCGATGACGCCGTCGAAAAAACCCTGGGCTATGAGCCGGTCCATGGCCCGGTCGCTGACGCCCTGGGCATGGAAGGGATAGACGTGGTATCCCTCGCGCTCCAGCAACTCCTCCACCTGGCGCGCACATTGCACCGAGAAGCCGATTTCCGTGACCGCCACCGAGGGGTAGGGCAGGCTCAGGGAAGCGTGGGGCCGGGCCGCCTCCGCCATGCCGCAAACCGCTCCGGCCGTCTGTTCTATCGCGTGTCGCACCAGGTTGTTCATGCCCGCCACTTCCATGATCAACTGCATGACCACCACGTCGGCGGCGCCGAACCACTCGGGCACATAAACCGGCATGGCCGCCGGAACGGCGATCACCTTCGGAATGCCAAAGGGGAGGTCGTGCATTACCCTGGCCCCCATGAGGGCCATGGTGGTCCCGCCCAGGGCCGCGACGCCGTCCAAATCGCCCGCGTCCAGAAGTTCCCGCGCCTTGAGCCGCGCCCCCGTAGTCATGGCCTCCGTCACGGCCAGGCGGTCCCGCGAACTTCGCCACGCCTCGATGTCGCCCCCGGCGGCGAGGGCGACCTCGGCGGGGGAAATGTCGGCGGGGACAGACGAAGATCCCCCCATGGACAGGTCCATGAGCACCACCTGGTGCCCCCGCGCCTCGATGCGCTCCCGCAGGTAACCGAGCTGGTCGCCCTTGGTATCCAGAGTCCCCAGCACCAGTATCTTCTTCATTGCGGTCCCTCCAGTCGGCATGGATTCCATTCGTCAGCCGTTAACACGTTTGGCGGCAAATTCAACGAACCATTCAAACGACTCGGGATTGGCCAGCGAATCAAGATTGACGGCCCTGGCCACCGGCGTTCCGGTCAAAACCCGCCGGACCGGCACTTCCAGCTTCTTTTGGTTGAGAGTACGCGGAACCTCGGCAATGGCATGGATCTCGTCGGGAACGTGACGGGGTGACAACTCGTTGCGGAGACGCTCCTTGATGACCGCTTTCAGTTCGTCGTCGAGAACCAGGCCTTCCCGCAAAACGACGAACAGCAGGATCCTGCCCTCCACTCCCAGCATGCTGGTGTCGATAACCAGGCTGTCCGCTATTTCCGGCATGGACTCCACCACGCGGTAATATTCGCTCGTACCCATGCGGATACCGCCCCGTTTGAGGGTCGAATCGGAGCGGCCATAAACCTGGCACGTCCCGCGGCTGGTGACCTTGAACCAGTCGCCGTGCTGCCAGACGCCGGGGAAGGTTTCGAAATAGCTTTCACGGTAACGGCTGCCGTCGGCATCGCCCAGGAGGTAAAGGGGCATCGACGGCATCGGTTCGGTAAGCACCAGTTCGCCGACCTCGTCTATCACCGGCCGTCCCTGCTCGTTGAAGGCTTCGGCCTTGGCGCCCAGGCAGCGGCACTGCATCTCGCCGGCGTAGACCGGAAGCAGGGGGCACGGGCCGGTTATCCCGGAGCAAATGTCGGTGCCGCCGCTCCCGGAGGCTACCAGGACATCCTCCTTGACATGGGTGTAAATCCACGCAAACGCTTCCGGTGACATGGGCGAGGCACTGGCGTGGATCATGCGCAAGGGACCCAGGTCCAGTTCCCCGCGCGGGGAGAAGCCTTCCCGCATGCACACCTGGATGTAGGGGGCGCTGGCGCCGTAAATGGTGACCCCCGTTTCGGCCACCAACTGCCACAGGGCGCGGTAGTCGGGGTACACGGCGCTGCCGTCGGCCATGACCATGGTGGCGCCAAACGGCAACACACCGGTATTGAAGCTCCAGACCATCCAGCCGGTGGTGGTGAACCAGAGAAACCGGTCTTCCGGTTTGAGGTCGAATTGCAGACCGAATATTTTCAAGAATTCGACGAGGATGCCGCCGTGGCTTTGCACGATGGCCTTGGGCAGCCCCGTGGTCCCGGAAGAGTAGATCACCCAAAGCGGATGGTTGAAAGGAACCGGTTCAAACACGATTTCCTCAACCTCGTCCCGCACCAGACCGTCCCACCTGACCGCATCCCCTTGAGCCATGGCTGACAGGCGGCCGTCGGGATGCGGCACCAAAACGGTATGCTTGAGGGAAGGCAGTTGCTGCTGGATGTCCTTAACCCAGTCCAAACGGTCGTAGTAGCGGCCGTTGTAACGGTATCCTTCGACGGCGAAAAGGACCGTCGGCTGAGTCTGACGAAAACGATCCACCGTGTTGCGCACCCCGAACTCCGGCGGGCAGACGGACCAGGTGGCGCCGATACTCGCCGTGGCCAGAAAGGCAATCAGGGTTTCGGGGATGTTGGTCATATAGCCGACCACCGTGTCGCCCCGACCCACCCCCATACGGCGGAGGGACGCGGCCACGGCCGCCACCCGGCGGTAGAGTTGGCCGTAGGTGATGCTCACCGGGGTCTGGCCCTCGGCCTTGAAGACAACCGCCGGATGATCGTCACGGCGTGTCAGGGCGTGTTCGGCGTAATTCACTTCCGCGCCAATGAACCATCGGGCACCGGGCATCTTTCTCCAGTTCAGGACTTCGGAATAGGGAGTGCGGCTTTTAACGCCGAAGTACTCGTAGATGGACTGCCAAAACGCCTCCAGATCGGTGACCGACCAATCCCACAGGTCGGAATAAGTGCTGAAATCCAGGCCCCTGTTCTCCTTCAGCCAGCCCAGATAGCGTGTGATGTTCGCCTCCTTGAGCCACTTTTCCGAGGGCTGCCACAGCATCGTTCCTTCCTTGACCAGTTCGTGTTTGTCATCGCTTATCATGAGGCTTCACTCCTACCTTCCCTGTGATCTTATTCAGATGTCCCGATAGACAGGATTGACCGGCCCCGCGGCCAGCATTTCGTCGACCTCCCTGCCGATCAACACATAGCGCAGCAGGAATTCCTCGTCCGGAACCCCGGGCGGGAGCCCCATCTCCCGGCGCAATTCAGCGACGGAAGGCTGGGGAAATTCGCTTGCAAAGATGGCTCCCGCTTTGGGCTGGGCGGCGATCCTGCCCATGACGTCCGGGTCGATGGGCACCGGCGGCGGTCCAAACCAGCCGGCGGCATATTCGATGACGCCGGTGGGGATCACTTGGTAACGCTCCCCGTGGATGACGTTCATGGCGGCCTGGGTGCCCACGAACTGGGAGAAAGGCGTGGCCATGACCGGGTAGCCGAGCTCGCGCCGTACCCTCACCACCTCGCGCAGCACTTCCCCGAACCGGTTTTCCATCTTCATCTCCGCCAGTTGCCTCTTGAGCGTGGTCATCATCCCGCCCGGCACCTGATGAACGTAGTAGTAGGCGTCGTGCTCGACCGGCCGTCCCACCGGCCGTCCTTCCCGGACGGCGACGGCCTGGAAATGGGCCGCCACCGCTTCCAGGGCCTCGTGGTCCAGGTTGGCGTGATACCCCTCCCGGCCGGTGAGCCAGGCGGGTACGAAGCGCAGGGCTTCCTCCCCCAGGCGGGATCCGCGGCTGAGGTGGGGAAGGTTGCCGGCGATGTTGAATACGGACGGCAGCGAGGTGCCGTAAGCCAGCGGCGGCACCGTCGTGTGCACAACGTCCACGCCCAGCCGGACCGCTTCCAGGTAACACACGGCGGCCAGCCCCGTATTGCAGTGAAAATGGATCTCCAGGGTCTTACCCCCGCAAGCGGCCCGGAGCGCTGAAATCAGGCCGGTCACGCGGGAGGGGGTCAGAAGTCCGCCCTGGTCCTCCAGGCAGAGAGTGTCCACGTCGGGACACCGGGCTATCGCCGCCGCCTTGGCGGCATAATATTCGTCGCTGTGGACGGGGCTGATGGTGAAGCACAGGACGGCCACCACTTCCTCGATCCCGGCGGCTTTGGCCAGACCGGCCACTTTCACTATTTGCGCCACATCGTGCGCCGCGTCCAGGATCCAGACCCGTCTCAGGCCGTTTAGGGCCACCCGCTGCAGAACCAGAGCCATCACCGCGTCGGGAACCCGCTTGAAGCCGATAAAACGCCTTCCGGTGGTACCGAAAGCCAGCGGTGTTTTCCTGATCCGGCGGGCGGCGAGACGCATTATTTCCCAGGGGTTCTCTTTATGGTAGCGGACGGCGACACCCATATGGGTGCTGGCCGTCAGGTCTATGGCCTTGAACCCCACCCGGTCCATGACCCGGCCAATGGAAAGGATCATCCCCGCCGAAAGCCCGGTGGCGCCCCAGAGGCTCTGATTGCCGTCGCGGATGGTGGTGTCGACGAATTTCACTTCTCCCATACCGGCACCCCTATGCCGAAAGCTGAAAACTCCGCACCTCTCAAACCGGTTCGAAGGCAAAGACGACCCGGTCCCGGCTGGCCGGCACCACCGTCAGCCTGACCCGCATGCCCTCCCGCGCGTCATCGGGGGCGACGCCGTTGAGACGACTGAACACCCTGACCGGCGGCTCGCCGTCCAGCTGGATAAGGGCATGAACGTGGGGTAACCCGTATCCGCGCAGGACCACGGCCTCTCCTCCGGCGACGGCCTTGACCACGCCTTCCGAAGCCAGCCTTACCCAGACCAGGTCGCCGGAGGTGCATGCCGGGCACATGATGCGGGGCGGCCAGGAAACATGGCCGCAGGCGGCGCATTTACTCGTCGTCAGGACACCCTCGTTCTTCAAGGTGCTGAAGAACTGATGAATCCTGGTCAGACCCTCCTCCTGCTGCGGGATGATATCCAGGGTGGAGATGTATTCATCACCGACGATCACAACACCCGCTCCCTTCCAAGGACGGTAACGGTACTGGCCGACATGGGGCCGCTGATGTTCTGGGCCAGGCCCAAGCGCGCGTGGGGCACCTGGTTGTACGACTCGCCCCTGAGTTGGAGGGTGATGTCCATGACCTGCCTGGCGCCGGTGGCGCCGAAAGGGTGGCCGCAACTGATCAGGCCGCCCGAGGGATTGACCACCACTTTTCCGCCAAAGTCGCTTTGGCCGGCCGCAACGAAAGGCCCGCCTTCCCCCTTGGGACAAAAACCGAGGTCCTCACACTCTATGATTTCGGAGATGGTAAAACAGTCGTGTGTTTCCGCGACATCGATGTCTCCCGCTTCAATGCCGGCCATCCTGTAGGCCTTGTCCGAAGCGGTACGAAGATGATCGAAACAGGCCAGATCCGGCATGTTCGCCAGCGCCTGGTGCGTGCTGGCCTGGCCGATTCCCAGGATATAAACGGGCTTTTCGGTATATTCCTTCGCCCTCTCCTCGGCGGCCAGGACTATGGCCGCCGCCCCGTCGGTCACCGGTGTGCAGTCGAGCAGTTTCAGGGGCTTCACGATGGGTCTGGCCGCGAGCACCTCCCCGGCCGTGACGGCTTTCTGAAAATGCGCCTTGGGGTTGCCGGCCCCGTTCCGTCTGTTCTTTACCGCCACAAGCGCCATCTGCTCTTCGGTGGTACCGTATTTCTTCATGTGTTCCCTCGCGGCCATGGCAAACATGACCGCCGGTGAGCCCATGCCGTGCATGAGTTCGAAGGGGTCGAGGGACATCTGGATGCTCCAGGGCATTTCCCACTTATTGGGCAGATACAGTTTTTCCACCCCGACCACCATGACCATCTCGGACAGTCCCGCGGCTATGTGGGCATAGGCCAGGTGCACCGCAGCGGCGCTGGAGCCGCACAGCAACTCGACCCTGGCGATCAGGGAAGTGGGCTTTATACCGGCCAGTTCGGCCGCCATCGGGGCCAGGTGGGTCATAAAGGCGGTCCGTTCGCTGTGCGAGGAGGCGCACAGGAGGCCGTCGATGTGGGCCGGTTTCAAGGCGGGACAATCGTCGTAGGTCGCCTTGACCGCTTCCTGAATCAATTCCTTCTGGGTGCCCTTCTCCGGACCCCATTTACTCATCCCGACGGCAATGACGCATACCCTTCTACGCAATACTCTCCACCTCTTCCGCCGGCGAACCGGTCTGCGGTACCCTCACCCGCCCCGGGCCGACGGGGAATTCAAAATTTACTGAAATTATAACCGGGTGCGAAGCCACGGAAAATCATCCCCGCGAGATGAATCTTCAACCCATTTATCCTCCCGCGGGGAAAAAAGCCACCCCGCGGCGCCGCCCCTTACCGGCCGGCGCTTTGGGCACAGGGGAATGGCGGAGTTTGCGAATTGGAAGTTCCCGGTGCGGCGAAGAATGGATCAGGGGATTCGGGGCAGGCCGCCGTTAACCGGCCGGACAATTACTCAACACACGGTTGGCGTATAACGCCAACCGGAGATCAAAACGGGTCTCGGGATCCTTCAAGTCGACATGCACAAGTTCCTCGATGCGGCGCAAACGGTATTTAAGTGTGGCGACATGGATGAATAGACTTTGAGCGGTCTCCTTGAGACTACACCCCGTTCTCAAGTATTTTTCCAGTGTTTCGGTGAGAGAAAGATTCCTCCGGTTATCATGATCCAGTAAGGGACCGATCCTGCTCCTTACAAATTCTCTGACAATCTCTCGATCGCTGATTTCCAACAAGAGACTGTAGGCACCCAAACGGTCATGAATAAAAACCCTGCCTCTATCGTCCAGCGCTCTGCCGATGGATAAGGCCTGCTTGGCACATTTCAACGATTTTCCATAGTCTTCTGCTTTTGTACAAACACCTCCCACCCCAATGAAGATCTTGATATCCGGATGTAAACGGGATGCCTGTTCTATAATATTTTCCAGTCCCACGATCAAATCCGCAGACCGAAGAGAACCCATGGGCACCAGGAGTTCGATTTCTCCCCCGTTGGTACCTGTAAAGACACCGGGCATAACCTTTCTTGTCAGTGCAATGATCAAATCGGTTAAATTGCCAACCAATGAGCCATACCGGTGCCCATCACTACTCTTCGTGACCAAATCTTTATACTGGTCTATGCTAATAATTGCCACTCTGCTGGCTGAATTTAAATCATAATTATAAAAAGAAGCCAATTCATAGACTTTTTCCCTGCCCTGCGGATGCCCATAGAAAAGCCCATCGAGAAATTCCCTGCGCCAGCGGGACTCAGTGACAAGACGCATTTGCTCTTTTACCATATGCAGGCCCAAAATTGCAGCCCCATGTTCTATGGTGGCCATAGTGAGGTCATCATGCACACTAAAAGGATCAAGTATCGTTTTAAAATAACCCATTATATTTTTCCCGTTTGTAATAGGCGCCACAATTTTAACCCTGTCCCCCACCGCTTCAGCATAAAAGTCATGATTAATAATTGGAAGATTTGCAAACCCTTTGACATTAACTTTACTGGCCAAAGGCGGTTCTGCGGAAATCAGCAAATTACGATGCGTATCCTCGACGAAAACCGGGGCACCAACAAGATCCGCCAAGGTATCTACGACAAAATTAATTCCTTTCTCGCTCAACACCTGCCGAGTCAGTGCGTTGTAGTTATAGACAAGCGTTTCGAGTCTCTGCTGGAATGACAACATCTGATCGTTGAACCTAACCAAATCATCAACATATGCTTTTTCGCACTCGTAAAGCCGGGCGTTTTCGATGAATAAAGCCAAATGCGGAGCAAAGAAAGTTAGAGTCCTCAGATCCTCCATGGTAAATGGGCCTGTCCTCTTGTTGTCAACATGCATAATACCTATACGGCGGCCATCGATCTCCAAGGGAATAGTGATTGTTCTTCTGGCGCCAAATAGCATAACATACCTGCGAATATAACGGGGATCGCCGAGTGTATCATTGGACATATAAGGCTTTCCAGTAGTATAAACTTTTACGGCATTCCCTTCTCCACTTAACGGAACCCGGTAGGCGCTTATAAGATCATCATCATTCGTTTTAAAGGCCGGTTTCTGTAAGACAAGTTCGTCTCTTTCCTTGCTGTAAAGCATGACTCCTGCCATATCTGCGCCCACTAATTGAGTTGCTACCTCGATAACTTTGGCTATTACGTCTGTGAATCTGATCGGTTCTTGACAGTACTCATTCGGATAATGCCTCTCCCGCCTATACCCCTGAAACTTATTGTTCTGAATAAATCTGTCGCTCATCCGTACCATCCTCTTTTCTAAAAGCACAGAGAAAATAGTGTGATCGAAGAGCTACGGTAAAATTGGCTTCACGCTTTAGCGACATACACCCACATATTCTGTTCGTTGGACATGGTTTTATCCCTGCCTCGATGCTGAAAAACGCCCCCCAGATGACCGTTTTGCCGCCCGAGCGGCGGGCAGCCGGATCCGTTCCCGCGAGAACGCGGTCCTGCTGTCCGCCCCCTTCCTCCTTGAAGTGCTGATTGCCGGAGTTTGCAATGCGGCAAGCCGGAGATCAGTTCCGGACGCGGGTGCGTTTGGAAGAAGGGAAATACGGGCCGGCCGGGAGGCCCCCGTCGTCCCCCGGATCCTCAGACCCGCCGTTAATAGCCAGGATCTGACTATTGCTCAAAAAGTAAGGGTTGATGGCCGCAAAGGGAAGGGCCGAGCGGAAGAAGACCGGCAGCCGCTCCCCCTGCTCTCCCGCCAGGAAGGCCAGGAGAATCTCGTCGAGAACGACCACCCCCAGCCCGCGTTCGCTCGTTACCTGCCGCATCGTCCCGCGGCGGGACAGACCCATCCGGCCGAGGTACAGCACGATGATGTTCCTGTTGTCCAGGCGGAGATCCCTGGCCCATCCCACCAGGGCATCCACGTTCGACCGTTCCCAAAGGCAGAAAACGTCGCACACGCCCTGCTGGTGGGACCCAAACTGGGATATGGACGACAGTCCCCCGGCCGACATGGCGACCCGGAGATGGACCCAATGCTCCCCCTTTTTCTTGCTGGTTACAGCGGCATCCAGCGATTGATCGATATGGAAGCCCAGGCAACGCAACACAACCACGATGTTGGTCTCGTTGCCGGGGGAACCGGGCATCCCCTGTTTTAGCCGGCGCCAGGCCCCGACCGCCGCCAGCCGTTCCTCCCGCGAAGGCGGCGGGAATTCGGCAAAATTGATGCCACCCCACGGACGGCCCTGTTTGCGCGCATCCTGGAGGCCATCCAGACCGCCCTTGGATAAAAGCTCGCCCAAACGGTTCGACGTTTCCATGAACCGTCGCGGGGTATCCTCGGAGGAAGCCAGGGATAGTGGATTATCTTGCAATACTTCTCCCGAGTCGAGCAATTCGCCGAGTTGGGCGATACACTCCTCCACGACGCGGGTGTCGTTACGCTGCAAAGCATTCTCTACGGAGGCAATGATCCCGGTTTTTTTCGCTTCCTCCCCCGGGTATTCCGCCAGACGCCGCCGGAGATGCCCCCACTCACCCCGCAGTTCTTCCAGACGCCTGTGGCGGGCATCGTCAACCGAAAGGCGGACGCCCTCCAGAACCGCATAATGGTGGCGGTAATTCAAAGCCACGTGGGGATCGGTGTTTACAAACCGTCCCAGGTGCTCGGCGCGTTCCTCGTTGGACAATATCCCGTCGACGACGGCCTGCTCAACGAAATCCGTCGTCCTCCGGATTTCCTCTTCCAGGGCCACTCTGGCCCCATTTAATTCCTCTTCATAGCGACGGGCCAGGCTCACCCTTTCATCTTCGTTCCGCACCGCGCCGAGAAGAACCGGCATAAAGCGATAATCGTTATTTTTCAACCATTGGTCGAGTATCTTTGCCAAAGCGAGAGGGTTGGCCTGGAAGTCCCGGAGGGCGTTGGCGATACCCTCCAACGCCGTGGGCTTTCCGAAGTCGTCAAGCCCGACCCCCGGGAGGAAAAGAAGCCTCTTGGCCAGGGCACCGGCAATCTCTTCCACGTTGTCGCCCAGCCAGGTCCACTCACCCGTACCGGCCCCGGAACCCTCGGCCAGACCCAGATCCACGTAGAACTGGGCCAGGGACCCGGCGAGACAGGACGCCGCCGCGGCACGGGCATCATTCCCGTTCCGCAAGGCGGCGATGGCCAAGGCCACGTCCGTCATGGCCGCCCGGACCCCGGTGACCAGCGCCTCAATATGTCCGGCCAGCCAGTCCTGCCCCTTGGTCTTTCGTTCGGCATCCCTCTCCACCAG
>Ga0078972_1002707_pt1 | contig 57120 bp, 64 predicted proteins | sample YelNatPaOPGAMG01_FD_67568 | JGI IMG/M metagenome (GOLD analysis project Ga0078972, IMG submission 67568) | Hot spring thermophilic microbial communities from Obsidian Pool, Yellowstone National Park, USA - OP-RAMG-01 (SPADES assembly) (version 2) | ecosystem: Environmental > Aquatic > Thermal...
AAAATAGCTCAGGTAACATGCTCAGCAACTGATCTTTCCACTTCCGAACCTGGTTGGGATGAACCCCAAATTCACTGGCTATCTGGGCCACGGTCTTCTCGCCTTTGACCGCCTCCAGTGCCACCTTAGCCTTAAACGCTGCCTCATACTGTTGTCTTTTCATAATGGCCATTTTACCATACCTCCTTTGAAGTTATGGCAGGCCATTTTGCACCTTATGGCCCTGTCCAGTTTTTGGGGAGCACTTCAGCTAACGGGATTTTTGATGGAGGAGGATCCGATAAATGCCATGTTGGATTGGTTGTTTACGGAGCTGATGCAGATAGAGGCAGAGGCTATGGTAGGAGCGCCGAACGGTAAACACAATAAGGAGAGGAAGACTTATTTTTCTGGCCACCGGGTACGGAGGCTGGACACGCGGGTAGGGACGATATATTTGGTGGTGCTGAAGGTAAGAAAAGGTGGTTATGTACCGTTTTTTTTGACGGCGAGGAAACGCTCGGAGACGGCTCTGATAAGTCTGGTTCAGGAAGCCTTCATCAATGGTGTCTCAACACGGAAGATAGAGAGATTAGCCCAGAGCTTAGGGATAGAAAGTCTTTCCGCTTCTCAGGTCTCGGAGATAACGAGGGAGCTGGATGAGCGGGTGAAGGAGTTCAGGACGAGGCCTTTGAAGGCCGAGTATGTTTTTGTGTGGATAGATGCTCTTTATGAGTGGGTTCGTTGCGATGGGCGGTAGTGTCTTTGGTGATAATGGTTGCATATGGGATGGAAGTGAATGGGCAGAGGGATGTTTTGGCGGTGGAGCCGATGTGGGAGGAGACGGAGGAGTCCTGGCGGGAGTTTATGAGGAAGCTTAAGAGGCGGGGGGTAAGGCGGGTGCGGATGTTTATTTCTGATGCTCATCAGGGGATACAGGCAGCCGTAAAGAAAGAGTGGATAGGGGCAAGTTGGCAGAGGTGCAAGGTACATTTTATGCGAAACATCCTGCCCAAGATTCCTCATCGTGAAAAGGCTCGTCTGGCCGGGCTTATCATCGAGGAGTATGAGGGGAAGTATCCTGAGGCGATGCGCTGCCTAGAAGAAGGACTCGAAGATTCGCTGCAGTTTTATAATTTCCCGGAGATAGATAAACGCAGTATCTCATCAACGAATGTGCTGGAGAGGACGAATCGTGAGATAAGGCGGCGGAGCCGGGTGGTGGAAGTTTTTCCATCGATTGGGTCTTATCTCCGGCTGGTAACTTCATATCTAATAGAGTACACGGAGGACTGGGCTAACGAATATGTTTATATTAAGGCGGATAAACTCGGGCCGCTGTTAGAAGAAGGGCTGTTTCAAGCGGCTAATTAGGGTCTAAAAATGGAGTATTTACGATGGTTAATTTGCGAACTAAATTTGACACGGCCCAAGAGGTGGGGAGGAGAGTAATGAAATATCAGCGAACCAGCGATCGCCAAAGCGTGTCGCTTACCTTGATGACGATCACCGTCAAGGCCAATTCGGATAGCGAAAGGGGGAGAGGGAAGGCCGCGCTTCCTGGAGTAGCTACCTTTGATTTTTAGGGTCTAAAAAGGTATTCTAAAGGGCAAGAAAAAAGCAACCCCCAAGTGGTGGCTCAGATTATGGACGAAGCCAAGCTAAAAGAAGTGGCCAAACTGCTTCAAAGCCGACCCTCTCTGACCATCCTTACTGGAGCGGGGATTTCGGCTGAATCTGGCGTGCCCACATTTCGGGGCGCTGACGGACTCTGGCGCCAATTCCGAGCCGAAGAACTGGCCACGCCTGAAGCTTTTGCTCGTAACCCGCAGCTTGTCTGGGAATGGTATGACTGGCGGCGCCAAAAAATTCAGGCTGTTAGACCTAACGCGGCTCACTATACTTTGGCCAAATGGGAAAGGGAATTCCCTTCCTTTACTTTAATTACCCAAAATGTGGACGGACTCCACGCCTGGGCCGGCTCCACCCGGCTCCTTGAGCTTCATGGAAATATCTGGAAGGTAAGGTGCTTAAAAGAGGGCACAATCATGGACAACAGAGAGGTTCCTTTGCCCCAGATTCCGCCGCTTTGTCCGGAATGTGGTTCCTTACTCCGTCCCCACGTGGTCTGGTTTGGCGAAGCTCTGCCTGCCGATGTCCTGGAAGCCGCTTTTGAAGCCAGCCGTCACTCGGAAGTCATGTTGTTTATCGGCACCTCGGCCGTGGTTCAGCCCGCGGCCTCGCTGCCATTGGTCGCTTCCGAACAGGGAGCGACCCTGGTCGAGATAAACCTTGACCCAACCCCTCTGACCCCTTATGCCGATTTCTCCTTGTGGGGTAAAGCGGGAGAAATAATGCCGCGGCTGGATGAACTAATAGAAGCCTTCGCCTCGAAGGGAGAATAAACAAATTTAAAAGGAAAGCCATGAGCGTCATCCATTTTCAGCCGACTGCCGGGTTAAGTGGCGATATGATCTTAGCCGCCCTTTTAGACCTTGGCCTTGACCCGGCCGAATTCAGAAGCGCTGTCCAAAGTTTAAACTTAGGAGTTAAAGTCAAGGTCAACGATGTCCAGCGGGCCTCACTCCGAGCCAAACGGGTGGAGGTTATCCTGCCCAAGGAAGAAAAAATAAAGCCGAGAAAATGGCCCGAGATAGAAGGCCTAATCAAAAACAGCCCTTTTTCGACCTGGGTGAAGGAAAAATCCCTCCAGATTTTTCAGGCCCTGTTTGTGGCCGAAGCCCGAGTCCATGGTCAGCCGGTAGAAAAAATTCATCTCCATGAAGCCGGAGCTAATGACGCTTTGGTAGATATAATTGGCTCTTGCTGGTTGCTGGAGAAACTGAGCGTTTCTCGAATCACCTGCTCGCCCATTAACCTCGGCTCGGGCTGGGTAAAAACCTCCCATGGCTTGCTTCCTGTTCCCCCGCCGGCGGTGAGTGAGCTATTAAAAAATATTCCCGTTTACTCGGCTGGAGTGGAGGCAGAATTGACCACACCCACGGGAGCCGCAATTATCGCCCAGGTAGCTAATTCTTTCCTTAGCTTCCCCGAGGTCAAAGTCAGCGCCGTGGGTTACGGCGCCGGAGGCCGTGATTTTCCCGGTTTTCCTAACGTCCTGCGAGTTTTTTGGGGCGAAGAAACTGCTGCTAAGAGCTCGACTCCAGTTTATGAAATTCATGCCAATATCGATGACGCCACACCTCAAGTTCTGGCCTATGCCTTCGAGCAGGTGCTTAACTCCGGCGCGCTGGATGTTTTCCAGACTCCGGTCGTGATGAAGAAGGGCCGTCTGGCCGTTCAATTGACCGCCTTAGCGCCAGCTGATAAAATAGATAAGATTATCGAGGTTCTGTTCCGGGAGACAAGCACGATTGGTGTTCGTTATCAGCCGGTGGAAAGACGCGTGTTGGAGCGGAAAATCGAAAAAGTGCAAGTGGCGGGCGAAGAGATACCGGTAAAGATTGCTTATTTCGAAGGGAAGATAATCCAGGCTCAACCTGAATTTGAGGCTTGCCAAAGGATTGCCAAGAAAAAGGGCCTGCCTCTGCGGCTCCTGCAGAGCCAAGCTCTCGAGTCCTGGAAGAAAAAGCAGGCGGAATCTTAAACTAATTCTGGCAGGTTAAAACCAGGAGTGAGGATGAACGGGCGATGAACCTAAAAAAAATCGAAGAGGGAGTAAAACTTATCCTGAAAGGAGTAGGCGAAGACCCATCGCGGCCCGGACTCAAACAAACGCCGCAGCGCGTGGCCCGGATGTTTGCCGAAATCCTCGGAGGAATAACTGAAGACCCTAAGGAACATTTAGAAGTCATCGAGGAAGAGCGTCATGATGAAATGGTCTTGATCAAGAACATTCCTCTTTATTCGATGTGTGAGCATCACCTCCTGCCGTTTGCTGGCCGAGCTCACATCGCTTACATTCCCAAGGGAGGAAGAATTGTTGGCCTGAGCAAGATCGCCCGCGTCGTGGACGTTTTGTCGCGGCGTCTTCAGGTACAAGAACGGTTAACCAAACAAATCGCCGACCTGATTAACGAACAACTCAAACCCTTAGGAGTGATGGTAGTAATTGAAGCCGAGCACATGTGCATGTCAATGCGGGGGGTTAAGAAACCGCGGTCGATAACCGTAACCTCGGCTGTGCGGGGATCTTTTCGGAACAACCCGGCCACCAGAGCTGAGGCTTTGACTCTGATCAAAGGAGATTTAGGTAGTGGTCAAGAGAGATAGTCAGAAATTCTATGTGACAACGCCAATTTATTATGTTAACGACGTCCCCCATATCGGTCATGCCTACACGACCATCATTGCTGACGCCGTCGCCCGCTTCCAGCGTCTTTGTGGCAAACAAGTCTTCTTTCTCACAGGAACCGACGAGCATGGGCAGAAAATAGAGCGGGCCGCGGCCGAACGAGGTTTAACGCCGAAACAGCTCGCCGACCAGGTCGTAGTCAGGTTTAAGGATTTGTGGCGGGCTCTAAATATTTCCTATGATTATTTTATCCGGACGACGGAGCCATTCCACGAGGCCGGAGTGCAAAAAATATTTAAGCAGCTTAAAGAAAAGGGAGATATCTACAAAGGAACTTACCAGGGCTGGTATTGTGTCTCCGACGAAAATTTTTTAGCCGAAGATGTGCCACTGGAACCTTCTGGCGAAAAAAGTTGCCCTGACTGCGGCAAAAAAGCCCTCCTGGTTTCCGAGGAATGCTACTTTTTCCGTCTTTCTGCCTACCAAAGTCGGTTGTTGGCTTTCTATGCCCAAAACCCGAATTTTGTCCGACCTCCCAGCCGGATGAATGAGGTCGTCTCCTTTGTTAAACAAGGGCTTAAAGATTTAAGCATAACCCGAACCACGGTTAGGTGGGGCATTCCTGTCCCCGATGACCCGCAACACACGATTTATGTCTGGTTCGATGCGCTCCACAACTATGTCACTGGAATCGGTTATGACTGGAACGAAGAGCTTTTTTCCCGCTTCTGGCCCGCCGACCTTCATCTAATCGGCAAGGATATTCTTCGTTTTCACGCTATTTTTTGGCCGGCCTTTCTGATGGCTGCTGGGCTCCCGCTGCCGCGCACTGTTTTTGGCCACGGCTGGTGGCTCAAGGATGAAACTAAAATGTCTAAGTCGCGGGGTAACGTGCTTGACCCGCAGGTCATCCTTCAGGCTTTTGGTCCTGACCCGCTCCGTTATTTCCTGCTGCGAGAGATTCCCATTGGTCAGGACGGCAATTTTTCCCATGAAGGCTTTCTCCACCGAGTCAATTCTGACTTAGCCAATGACCTGGGCAATTTAATTCAACGAACCCTGACTATGATCGGGAATTATTTTCAAGGGAAAATAGATGCGGTGGGGCCCGAAACAGAAGAAGACCTGGTCATAAGAGTAAATTTTGAGCGGTTGAAGGAAAAGGTTCGGGAGCTTTTTGATGATTGCGCCTTCAGTCGAGCGCTTGAAGAAATCTGGGCATATATCAACAGCGTCAACAAATACTTGGCCGACAACGAGCCCTGGAAGATGGCCGCTGACCCAGCCAAAAGAAGCCGTCTGGGAAGAATTCTGTTGCAAACCGCTCGCGCCCTCTGGGGCTTGGCTTATCTTCTCTATCCGGTAATGCCTGGTTCGGCCGAAAAGACCTGGCAGCTGCTGGGAGAGAAACGCGCCATCAACTCCATTAATTATGAAGCGCTAAGGTATGACCTCTTTTCGCCCGGGGAACTGGTCAAAAAACCCGAACCTCTTTTTCCTCGGGTGACCTGGAAAGATTTCTTAGGCCTGGAAGTCGCCAAGGAGGCAAAAATGGAACCCAAGGGTGAATGGATTTCTTTCGAGGAGTTTAAAAGGATGGACTTGCGCGTGGCCGAAGTACTTAGAGCGGAGAAAGTCCCGAATACGGACAAGCTCTTGCGTCTTGAGGTCAATATCGGCCAGGAAATAAGGACAATGGTGGCGGGAGTGGCAGATACTTATGCGCCCGAAGACCTGGTCGGCAAAAAAATTGTGGTCATTGTCAACCTCAAGCCGGCCGTCATCCGGGGAATCGAATCGCAAGCCATGCTCTTAGCAGCCGAGGTGGGAGGGAAAGCGATTATTCCTTTCTTTGACCGTGATGTCCCGACCGGGGCTAAAGTCAAATAAAAGGGCTCTCCCCCGTCTTATGGGGATTATGAAATGACGTCTCGAGAATGGCCTCGCTTCAACTTAGGTTTTTCTGCTGTTCCTCCTTTGCTTTGCGCCGGGCCGTCAGAACCGGCCTCGGCGGCCATCAATGGAGCAAAAGACATCAGAAGAAGCAAATAAGGACAGATGACCTCCCCAGGTAACAACCAACGGGACTTGGCAATGAGGCTTTATCTAAGTGTAGTCAAGAGGAAAATTGGCATATATTTTGCTTAAATTAGTTTTTGAGGAGAGTGAAGATGAAGAAACTTTTGCTTTTCGGGGCAGTGATTTGGCTTTTATTGCCGGCCATAGTCTGGGCTGATGCTATTTCCATCCGTCTCGGCTACTTTATTCCCCGAGCGAAGAGTGACCTCTGGGATATTGAGTTTGAAAACATGGACTTTACCCATTCCAACTATCAGAACTCGACCTTGGGTTTTGTTTATGAAAAATATCTCACCTCGCAGTTAAGCGTCGTCGTTGGTTTGGACGGTTACAGCAAAAACAGGGCCGGGTTTTACAAAGACTATGTTGGTTATACTTTTGAAGAGGGAGACTTTGCTTTTCCGGCCAAGTATTATCAAGGGGCCTTTGGTCTAAGTCATGTTTTTGGTGTGTCTATTACTCCCATCCAGCTGGGCATAAAACTTGTACCCTTAGGACACAGGGCCAGCTTTTCGCCTTATTTAGGCGGAGGAGTTGGCCTATACATCTGGAGTGTCCGCTTGCAGGGAGATATGGTTGATTTTAGCGACCCCTGGGTATACGAAGACCCTGATTTGGGTGATGTCGATATTTACCCCATTTATCCTACCAACGCCCGCGACGACAACAACTTTTCCCTTGGCTATCATGCCTTTGTTGGCTTGATGTACCGAGTGGCCCAGAGAATGGCGATTGAAGTTGAATTAAGGTATTCGACCTTAAAGGGGACGCTGAAAGAGGCTTTTGAAGGTTTTGAACCCTTTGATTTGGGTGGTTATCATCTGGCCGTTGGGGTTAATTATCGCTTTTGATTTTCTTCCTGTGAGGCCGAAGTATTTTTTGCTGCAGCCTGGCGCAGGATAAGGTTCAATGGCTCGACTCTCCCCTATTTTTAAGGCTAAAATGGCGCGGCCTCCAGTTTAATCCGGTCAATAATGTTTTGATAATAGCGAGCCTCCTCTGTTCGTTTTCTCTTGACGGCACCCTCTTGAAGAATTTGAGCCTTACGAATTATTTCCTCGAAAACAAGCCGGCGTTGTTCAGGGCTTAGGTTAAGGCTGAGGAGCTTTAATAAAGATTGCAACCGAAACCGGTCCAGGCCCCACAACCGACGCGAAAGCTGGTCGGGATGACCGCCCCGTTTGATGATTAAGGGCCGGTCAATTAGATGAAGAGGGTAGCGCAGCGAATAGCGCAGGCAAAAATCGTAGTCCTCACAAGCCGGCAGGGTTTCATCAAAATTACCTATGACCTCAAAAACTTGCCGTCGAAAAAGGGAGGCCGAAAGGCTGAGGATGCAGAGAGGCAAGGCGTGGGGAAAAATCCAGCCAGAATATTTTTTATGCCTTTTTTTCGGATTGACTCTCTTGCCGCGACGAATCCAGAGTTCTTCCGTGGTGCAGCCCATGAGCTGGGGAAAAGTTTCCATGACATTCATCTGAAGCTTAATTTTTTCCGGCAACCAGAGGTCATCAGAATCTAAAAAGGCGATAAACTCCCCCCGGGCTAATTCGAGCCCCCGATTCCGCGCCCGGCTAACTCCCTGATGTTCTTGATAATAATAGCGAATTGGTCCAGAGAGATTCTGAATGGCCTCCTTAGTTTTATCCGTCGACCCGTCGTCGACGACGACAATTTCAAAAGAATATCTTTCAGAATCAGGCTGAAAAACAGTCTGAGAAAAAATTGATTGAATGGCTTCAATTATAAACGGCGCGCGGTTATAGGTAGGAATAATCACCGAAATCATCCGCTCTCCTCACTGCCGACGACAAAAGACATTTCGCCTTCTCTGATTAAAAAAGCCTACGAACTATAAATTTTGATGGTTCTCTTCCATTTTATATGGGCTGGTTTGTGGGCTAAGTTCGGGAGAGCAGAAGCGACCATGGAAGGTTTAGCCTTCCCGAATCGGGCTTCGAGGGAAGCTCTTGGCGCCGAGGATGTCTGAGCCTGAACCGGACAAACGGACAGCTAAAAGGGGGGGCAAGGGACTTCCCCGCTATGTCTATGAACCGGGAGGCGAGTTCCGCCGGCGCCGAGAAGGCCGAAGAGGGAATGGCGTTAAAAACCGGAGTGGGAGCGAGGCCATCCCGAACGTCTCCGGGCCTAACCCACACAAGATGGAAGAGAATCATTTTGCTTTAAAATATCTTCGCCTTAAAGGCCAAAGCCTTTTATCGAAGATTTCATATAAATCTTATCTCACCCTCCGAGGTCAAGGGGATGAGGACCAACTTCTTTAACGGAAATCACTTTTCTAAACATGGCCTTACGCAAAAAGAATTGGCAAAAAGGGATGAAGACCAAGTCAATTAATTGAAATCGATTTTGTCCCAGCCCCAATTTCTCTGGATTGCCTGACCACGGCCAGTTTTTGTCGGCTGACAAAAGGCCATTGAAACCTGCCCCACTCGCTCTCCATCTCAATTTCTCCAGAAAAGTTAACCTCGATGGCCTCGCTTTCCAGGGCTGGCGCCAGCTCTGGTCCCAACTCAAAAAAATCAAGCAGCAGGGATAGCACCAACTTCTTCCCCTCGCCCGGGCCGACGGAATCTTGAAAGGTTTGCTCCCCACTTTGAATGGGCTTACCCGAAAACTCGAGCCGATAGCTTAGGCGACGCAATATCCAATTAGAAGCATCGCAGTTAATGAAACGAACACCAAATTCCACCTCTGCTCCGCCCAAGCTGAGGCTTTTTACCTGAAGAGGCAGAAAGTCTATTTTCCAATCATGGAAAAGCGGAAAGTCGGCAGCCACTGCCAGCGGAACCTTCAGTTCACGGCGACGCGGGTCTAAAAAAGAAAAAAGCCCGGTCAAGAGGCAATTGAACCTTTCTTCGCCCTTAAGCACCGGAATGGTTTGAAAAAGGTAATCATAGGTAATCTTAACCGGGACGGTAATCAAGGTACTGGAAGCCGCCGGGATAGGAATGGCCGGTTCAACCGGGGTGTCAATCCGGAAGAATTCCTCCTGGTTGACGAGCACTCTGTGGGTCGTGCGGGCCAGTTGATATTCGACAACAGAGTTGTTGACCACGCGCAAAACAAAATTAATGGTCAAGCCAGAAGAACTCAAACCTTCCAGCCGCTTTTCCTCCAGGAGTATTTCAATGTCTTTCTTAGCCGCGGCCGCAGGCGAAAGTAAAATAAAAATAAGGAGAAGATAACCAGAAAAGAATGCCGCTGAAAATTTCAGCCTCCCAGCCGAGCTAAAATAAATTGAATTTTTCAATTGACATCCTTTCTGATTAACCTCCTTGATAATACCTGATAGCGTTGCTAAGCACAAGAGGAGCAAGTAAAAAACAGCGGCTGGCAATCCAAGCTTATTGCCCTCTTTCTCCATATTATTTCTTGGCTCTGATTATCTGACTAAAAAACAGCGGTAATTAGAATTAAGAGCAATTTAGTTTAATGCCGAGTTTCCTTTAAAATGAGCCTAACGCTGGCTGCCAAAATTATTTGCCCGAGAATATTATTCACCCAAGAATCACCCCTTGCCTGATTCTAAATAAAATAGAGGACTGCAACCTTAAGAAATAAAAGATGGCCGCCTTTCAGCGGGTGGTTTAAAAGCCAAGGATAATTCTTTACCAAGGAAAAGCCCAATGCGCTTCAAAGCTATTCCTAAGGAGGGCCAGCCAAGGCTGAACAGAAGCCGGTTGCTTTAATTTGGCCTGGTTACTTATAATAGGAAAACGCGCTTAAAGGCTAATGCGAGAAAAACTTAAGGTGGATTTCAAACATCGCCGGCTTTTCGTCCAGCTTTTTGGCCCTAAGGTCTATGCTGTTGGCGGCTATGTCCGCGACCTTATCCGGGGTGTTCCTTCTGAGGATGTGGATATTCTCGTCATCGAGCATCCCCTCGAAAAAATAATCAGGAAGCTCAAGCCCTACGGAAAAGTAGACCTGGTGGGGAAAAGTTTTGGCATCATTAAATTTACTGTTGATAAAAAAACTTACGATGTCGCCTTGCCGCGCAAAGAAATTCCTCGGCTCACTGAAATCACCAGCCATAAGGATTTTTTTGTTCACGCCGACCCCTCTCTTCCTTTGGAAAAAGACTTGGAAAGGAGAGATTTTCGTTGCAACAGCCTGGCTTTAAGGCTAAAAGACGGCCTGTTGATTGACCCCTTTGGCGGCGCTCAAGATATCCGGGACAAAGTCATCCGGCTGACGAACCCCACTGCCTTTCCTGAGGACCCCCTGCGTGTTTTGCGCGTCGCCCGATTTGCCTCCGTCCTCAACTTTTCTGTTGACCCTTCTATTTACGAGACCTGCAAGACAATCGAACTAAAGGGTCTGAGTATCGAAAGAATAAATGAAGAGCTTTTCAAAATGCTCCTGCAATCACGGCGGCCCTCCCGCGGCCTGGAAGAATTGTGGCGTCTGTCAGCTCTAAAAAAACTTTTCCCTGAACTTTATGCCCTTACCTTCTGCCTCCAGGACCCAGTTTTTCACCCGGAAAAGGATGCGTATGGCCATCATACAGTCTGGCATCATACCAAATTGACTGTTGACCAGGGACAAAGAGTTGCCGACTTGGTCGCCTTGCCCCCAGGCAAAAGATTAGCCCTCCTTTTAGCCTGTCTCCTTCATGATGTGGGAAAGCCAAAAACTGCTGACTGGGAGTTTAAGAAGGGCCGAATGGTCATAACCAATAACTACCACGATGTAACCAGTGAAAAAATGGCCCGGGAGTTCTTGGCCCGCCATAAAATTTATTCCTGGGAAGACTGCAACCTGAGAGAATTAGTGCCTTTGCTGGTCCGCCTCCACCACCGGCTGGCTGAACTTTGGCAAAACCGGCGCTTTGTCACCAAGAAAGCTTTTAACCGTCTTATGGCAGATGTAAAGGGCGAGATAGAATTGTTAATCTATTTAGACCAGGCAGACCGAGCCGGAAGAAAAATTAGGTTAATCAAGAAGTTCGACCGCCAGGCCGTCTGGCTTAGGAAAAAGCTGGCAGAATTAAACATCACTCGAGAAACCATCCGGCCGCTAATTATGGGCCGAGACCTCCTACCCCTCGGCGCTGAGCCCGGCCCCCGTTTAGGGAAAATATTAAAAAAGCTTTATGAACTTCAACTGGAGGCAGCCTTTGAAACCAGGGAACAAGGGTTGCGGTTAGCCAAGGAGCTGATGAAAGGAAAGATGGAATGAGAGTGCTGGTTACAGGCGGGGCGGGTTATATCGGGTCGCATACTGTTAAGCTCCTGCTAAGGCAAGGTTTTGACCCCGTCATTTTTGATAATTTATCTCAGGGTCATCAGGAATTAATTCTGGGGCGGCATTTCATTCAGGCTGACCTACAAGACAAGAAGAAAATAGAAGAAGTAATCCAGGATTATAAAGTAGAAGCGGTTATTCATTTTGCCGCGCTTATTCAGGTGGGCGAAAGTTATGACAACCCCCGCCTCTATTATACCCATAATTTGATAACTACCTTGAACCTTTTAGATGCGATGTTAGCCTTAGGGGTAAAAAAATTTGTTTTTTCTTCGAGCGCGGCCGTCTACGGAGTACCTCAGACTATCCCGATAGATGAAAGCCACCCTCTGCAGCCGGTAAATCCCTACGGCCAGACCAAAGTTTTCGTCGAAAAAATACTCGAAGACTTGGGGCGGGCTCATGATTTAAGTTATGTTTCTTTGCGTTATTTCAATGCCGCCGGGGCTGACCCAGAAGGCGAGCTCGGTGAACTCCATCAGCCTGAAACTCATCTTATTCCTAATATTATGCTGCATCTTTTAGGCCAAAAGCCTTTCTTGGAACTTTATGGCGATGATTTCCCCACCCCCGACGGCACAGCAGTCCGCGATTATATTCATGTTTCGGACTTGGCCCAAGCCCATGTTTTGGCTCTGAAACTGATGCTCGAACGCCCCACCCAAGAAGTTTTTAATTTGGGGACCGGCCAAGGCTATTCGGTAAGAGAAATAATCAAACAGGTCGAAGCGGTGAGCGGCCGGAAAGTCGAAATTCGCCGCCAGCCCCGCCGCCGCGGTGATGTCCCGGTTCTTTTAGCCTCAAGAGATAAGGCGAGGCAAAAGCTCGGCTGGATTCCCGAGTATTCCGATATAAAAACTATTATTAAAACCGCCTGGGCCTGGCACGCTAAAAAGCCAGCCGCTGAACCCGCTGAAAAAACCGGGGGTAAAAGACCTTTTGGCGGCAGTTAAAAAATTAGCCCGGTTTTAAGCAACGAGTTTTTTGGGGTTGACGGAGCTTCCTGAGGATGGTATAAAAATAATTCCCTCAAAGGGTAATAGAATGAAGCTACCCAAAGGGCTAAATTTATTTTCCCTTTTTTTGATCTTTTTAATCTTATTTTCTTGTTCGCGAGCCCCGAAGCCAGAAAAACTTCCTCCCGTCAGCCGCCCCGCGACGAGCAATCAACCGCAAGAAGCCGTAACTGAGCCGCCAAAGGCCAATATCGAGACAGCCGCAACCAATAACCAGACGCGGCCGACAAATATTACGGAGCAAGTCAAACAGGCTGAAGCTCAGGAAGTTCTTCAGGAAGAGAAGACTCAAGGCAGCGAAAACGAGGAAGCTACAGCCTTATTCGAAGAAGCTCTCAGCCTCTGCCAGCAAGCAGATAGTTGCTGGCAGGCTGGCCAATTAGATGAGGCCATGGAAGCCTTGGATAAAGCTTATAGCCTCTTACTCAAAACCAAGCTCCCGGCAGATTCTTCACTTCACCAGGAGAAGAATGCGTTACGCTTGCTTATCGCTCAAAAGATTCAGCAAATCCACGCCTCCCGGTTGGTGGTGGTCGGGGACAACCATCGCACTATCCCGCTCGAAGAAAACAAAGAAGTTTTAGCGGAGATCGAATCCTTCCAAACAAAAGAAAGAAGGGCTTTAGAAGAAGCCTACCAAAGGTCGGGTTTTTATCGGGAGATAATCCTCGAAGAGCTCCGGCAAGCTGGCCTGCCTGAAGAGCTCGTCTGGCTCCCCCTTATCGAAAGCTTTTATAAAGTCAAAGCCCTTTCCCGTTCTCAGGCTCTTGGCCTCTGGCAATTTATTGCTTCTACCGGGTACCGCTTCGGGCTGAAGCGAGACCGCTGGGTGGATGAAAGAATGGACCCAGTCAAATCCACTCGGGCCGCTATCCGTTATCTCTCCGAGCTCCATGACCTTTTCGGCGATTGGACAACTGCTCTGGCCGCTTATAATTGTGGAGAAATTAAAGTCCAGAATGTTATTCGGACCCAGCGGGTTAACTATTTGGATAACTTTTGGGACCTCTACCGCCGTTTACCTCATGAAACGGCTCGGTTTGTGCCCCGGTTTATTGCCGCTCTCCTGATCATTAAGAACCCGGAAAAATACGGATTTAACTTGCCCGACCCTTTCCCTCCCCTCAAGTGGGAAACAATAAAGATTAACCGGCCGGTAAAACTATCGGCTTTAGCCCAAGCGCTGAACCTTGACCAAGCCGAGCTGACTTTCCTCAATTCCGAACTTCGTCAAGACGGAACCCCCAATTATGATTACGAGCTTAAGGTCCCTGCGGGCACGGCAGAAGCCGCTCTCTTAGCTATCCAGAATCTTCCTGCCTGGATACCCCCGGAACCAACGGTTCATATCGTCAAACCAGGAGACACCCTTTCCTCCATTGCCCGTCGTTACCGGACGACTGTTGACCGCCTGGTTAGATTAAATAACCTCAAAAACCCAAAATTAATCCGGCCCGGGCAACGGATTCGCATCACTGGATAAAAAAGCTTTCGGAAGTCTTTTTAGAAAATCCTTAGGAAAGACGAGAAACTCAACCTCCGCGGGGAATAATTTCTTGCCAATTTTTTGGAGAGAGCTGGTCAGAAACTAAGCGGGTTTCTTTTTTTCTTTCTTCTTCTTTTCTTTTTTCTTGAATTCAGAACCAATAAGTTCCAGCATGGCCATCGGCGCTCCATCCCCCCGGCGCGGGCCTAATTTAACCAACCGCGCATAGCCCCCTGGTCTTTCCGCAAACCGCGGGCCAAGCTGGTCGAATAGCTTAGTCACCACCTCTTCTTTTCGCAAAAAAGCCAGCGCCCGGCGACGGGCGTGGAGAGTGTTCCGCTTGGCCAGAGTAATCATTTTCTCAGCCAAAGGACGGGTCTCCTTGGCTTTAGCCAAGGTGGTTTTTATTCTTTCCTTTTCTAAAAAAGAAGTGACCAGATTCCTCAATAAAGCCAACCGATGCTCTGTAGGTCGACGAAGCTTACGTCCCTTAACAAGATGCCTCATCCCTCTAACTCCTTTCGCTTCTTCTCTTCTTGAATTTCGGCTTGAATTCGTTCCAATAGCTTAGGATGGAGCTCCAGGTTAAGCCCCAGATTGAGGTTGGCTAAGGTCTCCCTGATTTCAGCCAAGGACTTACGACCAAAATTCTTTGTCTTCAGCAGTTCTTCCTCTGTTTTCTGGACTAATTGATAAATCCGGTCGATCCCCGCGGCCCGGAGACAGTTGCTGGAACGGACAGATAGCTCTAAGTGGTCAATCGGTTTTACCAGGAGGTCAAGCTGATTAAAATAGGGGATTTCTTTCTTCACAGTAATACTTTCTCTTTCTAAAGGTTCATCGACAATGTTCATGAAAATGGCCAAATGGTCACGGAGAATTTTGGCCGCTTGCGAGAGGGCGTCCTGAGGCCGGATGGCCCCCGTTGTCCAGATTTCCAGGGTCAAGCTTTCATAATCAATGCGCTTGCCGACTCGCGCCGGTTCTACTCGATAATTAACTTTTTTTATCGGTGAATGGGAGGAATCAAGCGGAATAAAATCTACCGGCAGAGTGTCATCATAATTCTGGTCAGCCGAGATATAACCTCGATTATTCCGCACGACCATCTCGATGTTCAGCTTTCCATCCTCATCCAAGGAAGCAATATGTATTCCGCCATCCAGGATCTCAATATCGCCGTCATGGACAATGTCAGAAGACTTGGCTTCGCCTGGGCCGGCAAATTTAAGGGTCATAGTCTTGGGTTGATTGCCCTTCAGTTTTAGGGGAATGCTCTTGAGGTTAAGAATAACATCCGTGACATCCTCCACTACTCCGGGCACGGTGGAGAATTCATGAAGCACGCCTTCAATCCGGACCGCGGTTATGGCCGCGCCGACGACCGAAGAAAGCAAAACTCGGCGCAGCGCGTTACCTACGGTTATTCCGTAACCGCGTTCAAAGGGCTGGGCGGAGAAGCGGCCGAAAGTCTCGGTTAAAGTTTCGTAATCAACCTCGATGAAACGTGGCCTCTGAAACCCAAATTCCATTTTCCTACCTCCTTTGGCCGGAGTTTCTCTTTAAAGAATTACTTGGAATAGAGCTCGACAACAAGATGTTCTTCCACGGGCAGGGTTACATCCTGTCGGGTGGGCAAAGCCAGGACCTTGATTCTTGCCTCATCCCAATCTACTTCGAGCCAGCTGGGCAAGGTTTTATTCCGGCTGGCAGCTATTATCGCCCGCAAGTTTTCATTCTTGGCGGAGCGGGGTTTGAATTCAATAGTCTCGCCAACTTTAACCAGATACGAAGGGACATCAACTTTATGCCCGTTGATCAGAAAATGTCCCTGGCTAACCAACTGCCGAGCATGAGAGCGCGAAAGAGCGAAACCAGCCAAATAAATCACGTTATCCAGACGCCTTTCCAGCATGATAAGCAGGTTTTCGCCGGTAATCCCCTTCATCCGTTCAGCCCGATGGAAGAAAAGGCGAAATTGCCTTTCGGTCATCCCATAATATCTCTTAAGCTTCTGCTTTTCTCTTAATTGCAAACCATAACCTAAAACCCGGCGCCGCATTCTTCCGTGCTGACCAGGAGCAAAAGGCCGTCGCTCGACGGGACATTTTTCCGTGAAACATCTTTGACCTTTTAAAAAAAGCTTTGTTTTCTCGGTCCGACATAACCGACAACTCGGTTCACCATGTCTGGCCATCTTAGCACCTCTTGTTTTGATTCATTCCTAAACTCGACGACGCCGCGGCACTCGGCAGCCATTATGCGGGATGGGAGTCACATCGCGAATGGATTTTATTTCCAAGCCAGCTCCTTGCAGCGCCCGGATAGCTGACTCGCGACCAGCGCCTGGGCCCTTAATCCTAACATCCACGTATTTGACGCCAAGTTCTCGGGCTTTAGAGGCCGCCTCTTTGGCCGCCAATTGAGCGGCGAAGGGAGTCCCTTTCCGCGCTCCTTTAAACCCACAGGTCCCTGAACTTGCCCAACATAAAGTATTCCCTTCGTGGTCACTGATCGTGACGATAGTATTATTGAATGTTGATTGGATATGGGCGACAGCAAAACCCACCTCTTTTCTTATCTTTTTTCGCTTCGATTTCGGCTTTGGTTGAGCCATGACTCTAAGCCTCCCTTCTCACCCTTATTTTGTCCGCATCTTTTTTATGAGATGCCCTCTTGGGCCTTTGCGCGTCCGGGCATTCGTTCTCGTCCTTTGTCCTCGAACCGGCAGGTTGCGCTTGTGTCTTAAACCACGATAGCAACCGATATCGATAAGCCGCTTGATGTTTTGGGTGACTTCTTTTCTCAGGTCACCTTCCACTTTTTCCCGCGTCTCGATGATCTGACGAATCCGGTTAATCTCTTCCTCGCTTAAGTCTTTAACCTTTTTATTCTTATCGACGCGCGCTTCGCTTAGAATTTTATTGGCTTTGGACCTACCGATACCAAAAATATAAGTTAGGCCAACCTCAACCCGCTTATTCGGAGGTAAAGTCACTCCCGCTATTCTTGCCATAGTCGCCTCGCTTCATCCTTGTCTTTGTTTATGCCTGGGGTTGGTACAAATAACCCTCAGGGTCCCTTTGCGTCGGATGATTTTGCAATTCCGACAAATCTTTTTTACCGATGCTCGAACTTTCATTGCCAGCTCCCTATTTGAACCGATAAGTGATTCTTCCCTTAGTCAAATCATAACGGGAAAGTTCCACTAAAACTCTGTCTCCTGGCAAAATCCGGATAAAATGTTTCCTCATCCGGCCCGAAACCTGAGCCAGAATACGATGTTTGTTGGCCAATTCAACCCGAAACATAGCATTGGGCAAAGCTTCCACCACCACGCCTTCGACCTCAATAACGTCAGCTTTGGGCACGCCGAGCCTCCGTAGTCCAAAGACTCAGGTCTTTCTTCTCCGGAATTAAAGTTAAGACCTCTACGCCTTCAGGAGTGGCGACAACTGTATGCTCGAAATGAGCCGCCAGACTCCGGTCTCGAGTCACGGCTGTCCAGCCGTCATCCAAGATTTCCTCCCGCCAATCACCCGCCGAGATCATCGGTTCAATCGCCAGGGTTAGACCCGGCCGAATTAAAGCCCCCCGGCCGGGAGGGCCAAAATTCGGTACCTGTGGCTCTTCATGCAGCGCCTGGCCGATTCCATGACCGACAAAAGCCCGGATAACCGAAAAACCCCTCGCTTCCACATAAGTCTGGATAGCATGGGAAATGTCCGAAATGCGGTTGCCTGATTTTACCTTCTCCAACCCCTGGTAAAGGGCTTTCTCCGCAGTGTCAATTAATCTCTGGGCTAAGGAAGAAATGTTGCCCACCGGATAAGTAACGGCCCCATCCCCATAGTAACCGCGGTAAATGACTCCAAAATCCAGGCTGATTATATCGCCTTCCTCAAGACGTCGGGAAGAGGGAAGGCCGTGAACAATTTCTTCATTGACCGAGGTACAAAGGGAGGCAGGAAATCCCCGATAACCTTTGAAAGCTGGCCGGCCGCCGAGGGCTCTGACCCTTTCTTCGGCGTATTCGTCTAATTCCTTGGTCATCGTCCCTGGCTTAATCAAAGCTTTGAGCTCAGCAAGAATCAGCGCCACCATTTGACTGCTCTGCCTAATCAAGGCAATTTCCTCCGGTGTCCGGTAAATAATCATTTCAAAAGCAACCCTTCTTTTATTCTCGCCGATGAATTAAGCTTGGCCCTTAAAATTGCCTCCACCTGCTTGAAAACTTCTTCTGGTCGACTGGAGCTGTCTATCGGATGGATGACGCCCTTCTGAAGATAATATTCCCGCAATTCCTTAATGGCAGCCTCATATACCTTGAGCCTTTCGGCAATAATCTCTGGCTGGTCATCGTCCCTTAGAATGAGCTCGTGGCCGCAAAAGTCACAAAAGCCGCTTTTTCGGGGCGGCGAGCTCAGGAGGTTATAAACCGCCGCACAGTTCGGGCAAACCCGCCGATTCGATAAGCGCTGAATTATCGTCTCCGCGGGCACGATAAATTCCAGGACTACCTCAATTCGGTTACTATCCAGAGTTTCCAGGATTTTGGCCTGAGCTACATTCCGAGGGAAACCATCAAGAACATAACCCCGGAGACAATCCGGTTTCTTAATCCTCTCGGCCACAAGGGAAGCCACCACCTGGTCACTAACTAAGTGACCGGCCTTCATTTCCGCTTCAGCGGCTAAACCGAGCGGCGTCTTTTCCTTAACTGCTTGCCGCAGAATATCGCCCGTCGAAATGCGAGGCAACCCATAGCTCTTTTCAATCATTTCCCCTTGAGTTCCCTTACCGCTCCCTGGCGGGCCGAGAAGAATCACTCTCATCCTCGTCTCCCCCGGATTCTGGTCCGGCGCATAAAGCCGTCGTAATGCCTCATGACCAGCTGGGCTTCAACCTGCTGTAAAGTATCCATGGCCACACCGACAACAATCAACACCGATGTCCCGCCGAAATAAAAGTCAATATTTAATCCCTGGGTAAACCATTTCGGTAAATTGGCGTCTAAGAAGTTGCCGACAAAAGGCAAAGCCTGAACCTTAAACCCAGTTATCAGAAATTCGGGCAAGATAGCAATTGCCGCCAAATAAAGGGCGCCAATCAGCGTAACCCGAGAAAGCGTGAGGTCAAGAAAATCGGCCGTATTTTTCCCCGGTCTGATTCCCGGAATAAACCCACCGTATTTGCGCAAATTATCGGCCACATCCTCGGGGTTAAAAATAATGGAAACATAAAAATAAGTAAAAAAGATAATAGAAGCGATATAAAGCAGATTATAAAGCGGCATCCCCATGTTAAACTGGCGAGCCATGCTTTGGAAAAAGGGTGTCCGAACTAAGGAAGCGATAGTAGCGGGGAGAGTAACCACGGAAGCGGCAAAAATAATCGGAATTACCCCGCCCGTATTAACGCGCAACGGCAGATGGGTACTTTGACCACCATAAATTTTCCGGCCAACTACTCGCTTAGCATAAGACACAGGGATGCGGCGCTGGCCTCTTTCCACATAAACGATAATAGCAATCACCGCCAGCATTAGAGCCAGAAGGAAGATCATCCGCAGCGGGTCGATGTTACCCGTCCGCAACCCAGTAACAACGCTATTCAGACCGCGCGGGAAATTGACCACAATACCGGCAAAGATAATGAGCGAAATACCGTTACCAATGCCTCTTTCCGAGATTTGTTCCCCTAACCACATGAGAAAAACAGTGCCCGTGGTCAGGGTTAAAACAGTCAATAATTGAAAGCCAAGCCCGGGATGCGGCACGATCGGCGCTCCTCCTGGGCTCCTCAAACCTTGGAGAAAAAGAGCAATCGCCCAGCTCTGGATGATGCAAATAAAAATAGTTCCATACCGCGTATACTGAGTGATTTTGCGCCGACCTAACTCTCCCTCTTTGGATAATCGCTCGAGATAGGGCCAAACCACAGTCAGTAACTGAAGGATAATGGAGGCGCTAATGTAGGGCATTATTCCGAGGGCAAAAATGGTCATCCGGCTCATGAATCGACCAGAGAAAAGGTCGATGAAGCCAAAAATAGTCCCCCGTTGGGTTTGCCAGAATTCGGCTAAAGCTGAGGAGCTGATGCCCGGATTAGGGATTTGCCCGCCAATCCGGTAAACCGCCAAAAGCATCAGGGTAAAAAGAATCCTTTTCCTTAGGTCAGGAATACTGAAAATATTGCGGATACTCTCAATCATGATTAGCTTCCGATTAAAACTATCTGGCCACCACAAGATTCAATCTTTTTTTTGGCTGCCTGAGAAAACCTGTGGCCATGGATAACCTTGGGCGTCTTTAATTCCCCTCGCCCCAAAATCTTCACTAATTCTGCCTCGCTTTTAATCAGGCCTTTCTCGACCAATGTTTTAAGAGTTATCTCCGGTGGTTCTAAGGTAGCTAACTGGTCGAGGTTAATTACAGTGTATTGGCGACGAAACTTGTTAGTAAAACCCCTTTTGGGAAGACGACGCACCAAGGGCATCTGACCGCCTTCAAAACCTTTCATTTGCGAAAACCCGGCGATGCTTTTTTGGCCTTTATGACCTCGACCGGCAGTCTTCCCATGACCAGAGCCAGGACCGCGGCCAACCCTTCGGCGCTCTTTCCGGGCGCCTTTTGCTGGGCGCAATTCGTTAAGCATCGTTATTCCTCCAAACTCTCCACTCGAAGCAGGTGCGAAACCTTGGCAATCATACCTCTGATTTCTGGGCTGTCTGGTCTTATAACCTCTGAGTTTAAACGACGTAACCCCAGTCCCAGGACGGTGGCTCTTTGTTTCTGAGGATAACCTATCGGGCTGCGGACAAGTTTAAGCCGAAGCTTTTTTACTTTTGCGGAAGGAGTTTTCTTTCTCACGGCTTGGCTTCCTCTAAGGATTTGCCCCTCTCCTTGGCCACTTCAGGCGGGCTTTTTAATTGCTTAATCGCTTTAATGGTGGCGTTAGCCACACTAAAGGGATTATTGCTTCTGATAGATTTGGTCAGAATATCTTTAACCCCGGCCAGCTCCATAATTACTCTCACCGCTCCTCCGGCGATAACTCCAGTACCTAAGGAAGCGGGTCTTAGAACAACAATGCCTGCTCCGTCCTCTCCCCTTACTGGGTGAGGAATAGTTGTCCCGACGATCGGCACGCGAATAAGGTTTTTCTTGGCATTTTCCACCGCCTTAGCAATAGCCTGGGGCACTTCTCTGGCTTTCCCCTTGCCTACACCCACCAACCCTTGCCCGTTGCCGACCGCCGCCAGCACTGAAAAACTCAAGTTCTTACCACCTTTGACGACTTTTGTTACCCGGCGAATGGAGATCACCTGGTCTTTAAACTCCAGCTCAGTAGGGCTACTCTCACCGTCTCTCAAGATTTCATCGTCCACGCCTTTGTCCTCCTCAAAATCTTAAAAAGCCAAACCACCTTGGCGCAGTGCTTCAGCCAGAATTTTTACCCGACCATGGTAAGGATAAATACCGCGGTCAAAAACAATCTGGCCAATATTTTTCTCTTTAAGACGTTGCGCCAAGCGCTCACCCAGAAGTTGACAGGCTTCTTTGTTCTTTAAGTTTTTGCCCGCTTCTCGGAATTCTTTTTCTAAGGTAGAAGCAGCGGCCACGACTTTTCCCTCCAGGTCGTTAATCGCCTGGACATAAAGATACCGATTGCTCTTAAAAACATAAACCCGCGGCCGCTCGGCAGTGCCGGTAATCTTTTTTCTAATCCGCAGGCGAATCTTCTGTTTTCGTTCGTTTTTTATAACTGCCTTATCTTTAAGCACCGCTCACCCCCGCGCGCCGTTCTTTTTTAATCAAGCGCTCGCCAACATATCGAATGCCCTTTAAGGTATAAGGGTCAGGAAGACGAAAACGTTTGATCTCTTCAGCTACCTGCCCAACCTTTTGTTTATCCCAACCTCGCACGGTGATCAAAGTCTGTTTTTCCACGGCGATTTCAACCCCTTCTGGAATCCGGTACTGAATCGGCCGGGCATAACCGAGGCTGAGTTCCAAGATGTTTTTATCCACCTTAGCCCTATAGCCGACGCCGGAAATTTCTAACTGCTTAGTGTATCCCTGGACTAAGCCCATGATGGCATTCTGAGCCAAGGTCCGACAAAGGCCGTGAAAGCTTCTGGTCTGCCTGGATTCATCAGTCCTCTCCAAGATTAGCTCAGAGCCGGCAAGCCGAGCTTTTATTCCTGGATAGAGAGGCGAACTAACCTTACCTTTGGCCGCCTCAAATTCGACCCTGTCGGAGAAAATAGTAACCTTAACTCCCTCCGGAACCGGTACTGGCTTTTTTCCTACCCGCGACATATCTTAACCTCTATCTTTTCAGGTTTATTACCATATCTTGCAAATGACCTCGCCACCCACTTTAAGTTCGGCACATTTCTTGTCGGTTAAAATTCCCTTGGAAGTGGAAATAATCGCCACGCCCAGGCCACTCAGGACGTGAGGGATAGTGTCTTTAGTACAATAAACCCGACACCCCGGCCGGCTAACTCTTTCTACCCCCGAGATAACACTCCGGTTGTCTTCTGTGTATTTTAACCAGAGCTGGAGCCTTCCCTGTTTATTATCGTCAACCACTTTGAAATTCTTAATATATCCCTCTTCTTTTAAAATTTTGGCTATTTCGACTTTCGTCCTGGAAGCAGGGACAACAACCTCTTTTTTCTTAGCCAAGACCGCGTTGCGCAAACAAGTCAGCATATCGGCAATTGGGTCTGATAGGCTCATCTTTACGTCCTTCCTCCTAAATTCACCAGGCCGCTTTAATCAGCCCTGGCACCTCGCCTTTGAGGGCTAATTCTCGCAAGCAAAGACGGCAGAGTTCAAACTTTCGGTAAGTACCCCTCGGCCGGCCACAGACTCGACAGCGCCGCCGCTGGCGAATCGGGTATTTTATCTTTTTCTTTTCCTTAACTATTTTAGCAATTGTCGCCACAGTTTTTTCCCTCCTTATGACTCGCGGAATGGCATTCCCAGCTTTTTCAATAAAGCATAAGCTTCTTTATCCGTTTTCGCCGTCGTCACAATAGTTATATTCAGCCCGCGAGCTTTTTCTACCTTGGTATAATCAATCTCGGGAAAAACGAGTTGATCCCGCATTCCCAAAGTGTAATTACCTTTGCCATCAAAAGAACTCGGGGCCACACCCTTAAAATCCCTAACGCGGGGAAGAACAATATTCACCAATCGGTCAAAGAATTCATACATCCTTCGCCCCCGCAAAGTAACAAAACAAGCTATCGGCTGGCCCTTTCGGACCCGAAAGGCAGAAATCGATTTTTTAGCTCTGGCTACGGCCGGCCATTGGCCAGTAATCAGGCTCAACTCGGTTTTGGCCGCATCTAACAGTTTGATGTTTTGAGTGGCTTCCCCGACGCCCACATTGATGATAATCTTTTCCAGTTTGGGTACGGCCATCTTATTTTTAATCCCCAACTCATTTTGGAGCTCGGGTATTATTTCTTTAACGTACTTCTCATATAAACGGCTCATGGCTTATCCTTTTTTCATTGCCGGTCAAGGCTGGTTTCACAGCGATGGCAAACTCGGATTTTTGTCCCATCCTCTAAGATTTTGTTCTTAACTCTCGCTCCGCGGTTACATTCGCTGCAGAAAAGCATAAGGTTGGAGAGATGAATAGGGGCCTCCTTCTCCATAATGCCCCCTTGAATATTCCGGCTTCTATCCTGACGAATAAACTCCTTGATAAAATTTACTCTTTCGACGATAGCCCGCTGTTTGTCGGGCAAGACCCGGAGAACTTTGCCCGTCTTGCCCCGGTCTTTGCCTCGAATGACGATGACTGTATCACCCTTTTTGATCAGCCTTTTGGCCATCACAACACCTCCGGGGCCAGGGACACAATTTTCATGAACCTTCTTTCGCGAAGCTCGCGGCCTACCGGACCAAATACCCGGGTGCCCACTGGTTCGCCTGTTTTGTCGATGATTACCGCGGCATTATCATCGAAGCGGATGTAGGAGCCATCCTTCCGGCGCACCTCTTTTCTGGTTCTAACTATAACGGCGCGAACCACTTTGCCTTTGGGAATCTTGCTTTCGGGCTCGGCTTCCTTAACCGTGGCCGAAATAATATCGCCAATGGTCGCTTGGCGGCCGACCCCGCCGCCCTGCGGCGTAATACACATAATCCTCCGCGCGCCGGAATTATCGGCCACCTTGAGCATGGTTCGCATCTGGATCATGGCTGTCCTTCCTCAAGCTCGTTTTCCGCCAAGACACCCACTTCCTTCGGTGCCACGCCGACGATTTCCACTACCCGCCATCTCTTCCGTGCGCTTATGGGTCGGGTTTCTATAATTCGGACTACGTCGCCCACCTGGCATTTTTCGTGCTCGTCATGAGCCAGAAATTTCTTCCTCTTTTTAACGATTTTTTTATACAAAGGATGTCGCAATTGGCGCTCGACCGAAACAGTAACTGTCTTGGCCATTTTTTTCGCAATCACTACGCCTATTTTCGTGGCTTTTCTTCCCGTTGATTTTGAAGCTTGGCTTTTTTCCGTCATGGCTGTTCCTTCCCGAGCTGTCGCTCCCTGAGAATGGTCTTTATCCGGGCAATATCCCGCCGGAGGTTGCGGAGTTTCATCGTATTTTCGAGCTGACCGATAGCTTGTTGAGCTCGGACCTTAAAAAGCTGGTCTTTCAACTCTTCTTGGCGACGGAGTAATTCGTCGTCAGATAATTCTCTTAACTCCCGGGCTTTCATTGCAATCCTCTTTCATCCCGAGAAATGAATCTCGTCTTGATAGGCAGCTTGAACGCCGCCAGCCTTAAAGCCTGACGGGCTACATCTTCCGGCAGACCTTCCAGTTCATAGATAATTTTGCCCGGCCGAATGACATCTACCCAGAAATCAGGGTCACCCTTTCCCTTGCCCATCCTCGATTCTGTTGGTTTCTTGGTAACCGGTTTCCAAGGAAAAACTCTAACCCAGAGTTTGCCCCGGCGCTTAAGAAAATGGGTGATAGAAATACGGCCAGCTTCGATCTGTCGGGCTGTCAGCCAACAAGGCTCTAAAGCCTGAAGGCCGTATTCTCCAAAAGCCAACGAGTTCCCTCTGGTGGCCTGGCCTTTCATCCGGCCTCTTTGTTGCTTACGATATTTAACCTTCTTGGGCATTAACATGGCTAAATCTCCTCAACTTCCGCTGTCTGCCATGTCACCTTGGGTTTATCTATATCTCCTCTATATATCCAAACTTTTATGCCGATTTGTCCGTAAGTCGTAAAAGCCTGAGTAAAGGCAAAATCAATATCAGCCCGGAGAGTCTGCAAAGGAAGTCTTCCCCTCAAGTACCATTCAGAGCGGGCAATCTCCACTCCTCCCAACCTACCTGAACACATAACTTTAATGCCTTTAGCACCCATCTTTAAAGCCGCCTCGACTGCTTTGCGCATGGCCCGGCGATAGGCAATGCGCTTTTCCAATTGCACAGCTATCCCTTCGGCGGCTAAGGTAGCATCAAGCTCTGGCTTGTCGATTTCCCTGATATCGATATAAACTTCTCTTTGGGTTAATTGCTCTAAGAAGGTTTTCAGTCCCTCAATCTCTTTGCCCCCTCGACCAATGATAATCCCCGGTCGGGCGGTAAAAATTATTACTCTGATTTTGGGCCCAACTCTTTCTACCAAGACCCGAGAAATACCCGCATGATAGTATCTTTTTTTAATCTCTTTTTTTATCTCCAAATCTTCGTGGATCAGCCGAGGATACTCCCGGCCCCGAGCAAACCAACGTGAAGTCCAATCTTTATTAAACCCTAAACGAAAACCAATGGGATGCGTTTTCTGGCCCACTTCTTATCTCCCTTTTCTTTCTTCGAGATAAATTTGAATATGACTGGTTCTTTTCAAAACTCGATAGGCTCGACCCATCGGGGCCGGCCGGATTCTCTTCCATGACGGCCCGGGGTTAACCAGGATACCAGCAATGAAAAGGTTATCCACATCGACCTCAGGCGATTTCTGCTGGGCGTTGGCCACCGCTGACCTCAGAACCTTTTCTACTATAGCCGAAGCTTTCTTTTTCTCTGAAAACCGCAGAATAGTCAGGGCTTCGCCTACGTAGCGGTTTCGAATTAGGTCAGCCACTAAACGACATTTCTGCGGCGAAATTCGAATGTATTTCCCGATGGCTTGAGCAATTGGCTCACTCATCTTACTTCCCTATCCTGATGGTTTTAGCTGTCTTGGAAGTGTGGCCTTTAAAAGTCCGCGTTGGCGAAAATTCACCAAGTTTATGGCCCACCATATTTTCCGTAACGAAAACAGGAATAAATTTTCTCCCGTTATGAACCGCAATCGTTAATCCCACCATCTCCGGAGTTATCATCGACCTCCGAGACCAGGTCTTAATAACCTTTTTCTCCTTATGGGCTAAAGCGGCGATGATTTTTTCCTTGAGCGTCGGGTCAACATAAGGACCTTTTTTCAAAGACCTGCCCATCGTCATTTACTCCTTCTTCGAACAATAAAGACCTGAGTCCTTTTATTCTTCCTGGTTTTATAACCCTTAGTGGGCAGCCCCTCCGGGCTAACCGGATGCCGACCGCCCTTAGAGCGACCCTCGCCGCCTCCATGAGGATGGTCAATCGGATTCATCGCTGTACCCCGAACATGCGGTCGACGCCCTAACCAACGGGTTCTACCCGCCTTGCCGATAGCAATATTTTGATGGTCCAGGTTGCCAACCTGACCGATGGTCGCTCGACAATTAAGATGAATTAGCCTTATCTCGGAGGAAGGCATCCTTACATGGGCGTAATCGCCTTCCTTAGCCAGCACCTGGGCCCCCGCGCCTGCTGAGCGGGCCACTTGACCGCCTTTGCCCGCCAAGATTTCTATGTTATGAATAATTGTCCCGAGAGGGATATAGCGTAGTGGTAAAGAATTACCAGGAACTATGTCCGCCGGGCCGTTAGTGGAAATAATTTTCTGGCCGACCTTCAGTCCCACTGGCGCCAGAATATAACGACGCTCGCCGTCGGCGTATTTGACCAGGGCAATAAAAGCTGACCGGTTCGGGTCATATTCAATTGTTTCCACTTCTCCCGGAATATCAATCTTATCTCTCTTGAAATCAATAATCCGGTACATCCGCTTATGGCCACCGCCTCTAAAACGCACGGCAATCCGGCCGCGATTGGTTCTTCCCCCTGATTTGGTCAAAGGAACAACGAGCGGTTTATAGGGCTCCTGGCTGGTCAACTCTTCATAAACCAAACCTGTCCGATGCCGCAGGCCGGCCGTCACTGGTTTATAAACTTTAATACTCATGCTCATACTGCCTCAAAAAATTCGATCATCTTTTCTCCCTCGCGGAGCTTAACATAAGCCTTTTTCCAGGCTTTAGTTTGACCGACGTTTCTCCCCACTCGACGCCTCTTGCCTTTCAAGTTTATAATTCGGACCTCCTCAACTTTAACCTTGAAGAGCTTCTCCACCGCCTTTTTAATTTCAGACCTGTTGGCTGCCGGGTCAACTTCAAAACAGACTTCCCGTCCTTTTTCTTTTAACCTGGTACTCTTTTCAGTTATCAACGGCCTCAATATGACCTGGTAGGGCTCTCTCATGACTCAAACCTCGCCATCAGAGAATCAAAGGCCCGCTGGCTGATAATCAGCCAATTAAACCTGAGAACATCAAAAGCATTGAGTTTCCGGGCATCGACGGCTTTAGCTCGCGGCAGGTTTCGTAGCGCCAAGAAGAGGTTCCTATTATCAGCCAGGTCTACTACCAGAGCGGAATCAACCTGCAATTGACGCAAGAGTTGAGCCGCCTCTTTGGTCTTGGGTTGAGTCAGATTAAGGTTCTCGACGAGCAAGAGGCGCTTTTCACCATATTTAAGAGCTAAAGCTGATTTCAAGGCATTCCTTTTCACCTGGGACGGGAGTTCGTAACCATAATCCCGGGGCTTTGGGCCGAAAACCGTCCCTCCTTTTCTCCAGAGGGGAGAACGGATGCTTCCCACTCTCGCCCTGCCTGTACCTTTTTGCCTCCAGGGTTTGCGATTACTGCCGCTCACCTCGCCCCTGGTCTTCGTAGAAGTTGTGCCTATCCGTTGATTGGCTAAATAATTAACTACGCTTTCATAAAGGATATGCCTTTTTACTGGATAGGAAAACACGGCCTCGGGCAAAGCAACTTCGCCGCTTACTTTACCTTCTTGAGTCATCACCGGTAGTTTCAACATCGACCTAATCTTCCCTTCAAGGGTTCGACTTGATGAACCCATTCTTGCGAATCAGGACATACCCTTTCTTGGGGCCAGGGACAGCTCCCTTGACCAAGAGCAGGTTGTTCTCTTTATCAACTTTGAGCACTAACAAGTTTCGAACCGTCAATCTATCCTGGCCCATATGGCCACCCATACGCGTTCCCTTCCAAACATGGGACGGAAAGGAAGAAGCACCGATGGAGCCAGGCCGACGGTGGAACATCGAGCCATGGGAAGCCGGGCCGCCGCGGAATCCCCATCGGGTCACCACTCCTTGGAAACCTTTGCCTTTGGTCGTGCCAGTGACATGAACTATTTCCCCTTCTTTGAAAACATCCACCAAGAACTGGTCGCCTTCTTTAATTTCCGCTTGCCCCAGATAGCGAAATTCGCGGACTATTCGACAGGGAGCTATGGCCGCCTTTTGAAAATGCCCCTGAGTTGGCCGGTTGGGCCGGCGCTTCGGGCTCTCCTCGATGAAACCCAATTGCACTGCCTCATAGCCATCCTTTTCCTTGGTCTTTTTCTGGATGACAGTGCACGGTCCAGCTTTGATTACCGTGACCGGGACGACATTGCCCTGGCTGTCGTAAACTTGAGTCATGCCGATTTTTCGGCCGATAAGCCCCTCAACCATGATTATTCTCCTCCACCAAAGGCCTGGATCTCCACATCTATGCCGGCGGGCAAGTCGAGCTTTTGTAACTCCTCGATGGTCTCGTTGTTATACTCGCTTATATCTATCAACCGTTTGTGGATTCTCATCTCAAAATGTTCTCGCGAGCGCTTATCCACATGAGGTGAACGGAGGACGCAAAAGCGATGGATGGAGGTGGGAAGGGGAACAGGACCCGAGACCTTAGCTCCGGTTCTTTTGGCCTTAATCACAATATCCCTTACCGACTGGTCTAACAGGCGGTGGTCAAAGGACTTCAATTTAATTCTGATCTTTTCCATCGCTTACCCTCGATTCACCTCATATTCGGGCCTTTTTTGCCTCGGCTGGGAGCGTTTTCTCCAGCTTCCACCAGCCTCCTACTCCAAGATTTCGGTGATGGTGCCAGCGCCCACCGTGCGTCCGCCTTCCCGAATCGCAAACCGCATCGCCCGCTCCATCGCTACCTCCGTTATCAACTCCACCTCTATCTCCACATTATCCCCAGGCATCACCATCTCTACCCCACTCGGCAACTTCACCGTCCCCGTCACATCCGTCGTCCGAAAATAAAACTGCGGCCTGTACCCCGTGAAAAACGGCGTGTGCCTACCCCCTTCCTCCTTCGTCAACGCATATATCTTCGCCTTAAACCGCCGATGCGGCGTTATCGACCCCGGACGCGCTAATACCTGACCCCTCTCTACCTCATCCTTCCCTATCCCCCGCAATAAACACCCTACATTGTCCCCAGCCTGCGCCTGGTCCAATATCTTCCGAAACATCTCCACCCCAGTCACTACCGTCCGCCGCGTCTCCCCAAAACCCACTATCTCTACCTCCTCACCCACCTTCACCGTACCCCGCTCCACTCGCCCAGTCACCACCGTCCCCCGCCCAGTGATCGAAAATATATCCTCTATCGGCAACAAAAACGGCTTGTCTACCTCCCGCACCGGCTCCGGGATAAATTCGTCCATCGCCTTCACTAACTCCCATATCGCCTTCGCCCCTTCCCCCTCCGGCTCCGCCAATGCCTTCAGCGCACTCCCCCTTATCACCGGCGTCTTATCCCCAGGAAATCCATACTTCGTCAGTAAATCCCTCGTCTCTAACTCCACTAAATCCAATATCTCCTCGTCCTCCACTAAATCTACCTTGTTGATAAATACCACTATCGCCGGCACGTCTACCTGCCGCGCTAATAATATGTGCTCCCGCGTCTGCGGCATCGGCCCATCTACCGCCGACACCACCAACACCGCCCCGTCCATCTGCGCCGCCCCAGTGATCATGTTCTTGATGTAATCCGCATGCCCAGGACAATCTATGTGCGCATAATGCCGCCGCTCCGTCTCGTACTCCACATGCGCTAACGCCACCGTCAATATCTTCGTCGCATCCCGCCGAAACATCTTCACGTCCGCCTTCGCTATCTCTTCATAGCTCTTCGCCTCCGCTAAACCCTTCAACGATAAAACCCTCGTTATCGCCGACGTCAACAGCGTCTTCCCATGGTCTATATGCCCTATCGTCCCTACATTCACATGAGGCTTCCGCCTCTCAAATTTCGCCTTCGCCATTTCACCTTCCTCCTCTCATCGTTTTTCAGCGATGAACAGGAATCCGTCCCTCCATCCTGGCCATAATTTCATCAGCTACCTGGGCCGGAGTCTGTTCATAGCGCAAGAATTCCATCGTAAAAACTCCTCGGCCCTGAGTAAGGGTCCGTAATACTGTAGCATATCCGAACATTTCTGCCAAAGGGACCACTGCCCTGATTACCCTTGCCCCAGCCTTGAGTTCCATGCCTTCGACCTTGCCTCGTCGCGAATTGAGGTCACCGACCACTCCACCCAGATACTCATCGGGGCAGATAACCTCAAGACGCATGACTGGTTCCAAAAGCACCGGTTCCGCCTTGGTAGCGGCCTCTTTAAAGGCCAGAGAACCAGCTATTTTAAAAGCCATGGCCGAAGAATCGACTTCATGATAAGAACCATCAATCAGAATGGCGCGCACATCGACCACAGGATATCCGGCCAGGACCCCTGTTTCCATAGCTTCCTTAATTCCCTTTTCAATGGCTGGAATAAACTCCCGCGGGATGACGCCTCCCTTGGTGCGGTCAATAAATTCAAACCCGGCCCCTCGAGCCAGCGGTTCCAGAACAAGCAAGCAGTGGCCATACTGTCCCCGACCACCAGTTTGCCGAATATAACGGCCCTCACCTTGGGAGGGTTTGAGGATCGTTTCTTTGTAAGCAACTTGCGGCCGACCCAACCTGGCTTGGACCCCAAATTCTCTCTCGAGACGGTCCATAATTATTTCTAAGTGCAACTCCCCCATGCCATAAACCAGAGTTTGGCCAGTGGCCGGGTCTTGAGCTGTCCGGAATGTCGGGTCTTCCAGCATAAACTTGTGCAGAGCCTGGGAAAGACGGTCATGGTCAGCCTTAGAACGAGGTTCGATCGTGGCTGAAATTACTGGTTCAGGAAACTTAATGGCTTCTAAGATAATGGGATGATTCTTCTGGCAAAGGGTATCGCCAGTCGTGGCGCTGCGAAGCGAAGCTATGGCCGCAATATCGCCCGCAAAAATTTCCTGTATGTCTTTGCGCTTGTTGGCATGAACTTCAAGCAGACGACCAATCCTTTCTTCTTCATCCTTGGTTGAGTTATAGACCGATGCGCCCACCCGCAGCTTGCCTGAATAAACCCTGATATAGGCTAATGAACCCACAAAGGGGTCGTTCATTATTTTAAAAACAAGCGCGGAAAAGGGCTCGTTATCCGCGGCCCGCCTTGTTTCTACCCTCATCGTTCGCGGGTGAAAACCTTGAATCGGCGGGATATCCACCGGCGAAGGAAGATAATCAACCACGGCGTCAAGTAAAGGATGAACTCCTTTGTTGCGGAAGGAGGCGCCCAAAAGCACCGGAACCAAACGGCAAGCAATCGTCCCTCGTCTTAAGGCAGTCTTGAATTCAAGGGGAGATACTGGTTCGCCGTTGACATATTTTTCCATGATGCTCTCGTCAACTTCGCTCAACGCCTCGATGGCTTCAGCTCTCCTGAGTTCAGCCTCGACGCGATTATCGGGACTCAGGTCTCGCCGCTCGAAGGAAGTCCCCAAGAGGTCTTCTCCCCAGTCGATTTCCTTCATCTCGACCAGGTCAATCACGCCCCGGAATGAATCCTCACGACCCAAAGGAAGCTGAATCAAGACCGGATGGGCTCCTAAACGGGTTTTTAGCTGCTCGACCGCCGCTTCGGGGTTAGCGCCAACGCGGTCCATTTTATTGATATAAACCAGACGGGGAACGCGATACTTATTGGCCTGCCGCCAGACAGTTTCAGTCTGGGGTTCAACGCCACCGACGGCACAAAGAATAACGATAGCGCCGTCTAAAATGCGGAGGGAACGTTCAACTTCGGCGGTAAAATCGACGTGACCAGGAGTATCTATGATGTTGATTCGATGGTCTTTCCAGAAGCAAGTAGTAGCTGCCGAGGTAATAGTGATTCCCCTCTCCTGCTCCTGGACCATCCAATCCATAACGGCCGTACCCTCATCAACCTCTCCCATTTTGTAGGTTATGCCAGTATAGAAGAGAATGCGCTCGGTCGTGGTAGTCTTGCCCGCATCGATATGGGCCATAATGCCAATATTGCGAACTCTCTCGACCGGATACGACCGCATCTATTCTTCTCTCCATCTCGAGGTCTTGACGACCAAGCCTTCGGAGGACCGAAATTACCATTTATAATGAGCAAAAGCCCGGTTGGCTTCCGCCATTTTATGCGTATCTTCTCGCTTTTTAATCGCTCCTCCACGATTATTTACCGCATCCATAACCTCAGCTGCTAATTTCTCCTCCATCGAGTGGCCGCTCCTCTCCTTAGCAAACTGAGTAATCCATCTTACGGCCAGAGAAAGAGACCGTTCCGTCGGCACCTCGACTGGAACCTGATAAGTCGCTCCCCCAACTCGCCGCGATTTGGTTTCGAGCAACGGTCGAACGTTCTCCACCGCCTTTTCTAAAATTTTTAAAGGGTCTTCTTTCATTTTAGCCTTGATAATATCCAGAGCTCCGTAAACAATTCTCTCGGCTAAGCTTTTCTTACCTCGCCTTAAGGTGACGTTGATAAATTTAGAGACAAGAGTGCTGTTGTAAAAGGGGTCGGGAGCGGGTTTCCTTTTTCTTACCTTGCCACGCCTTGGCATTTAGTTCTCCTTAGGCTTTACCAGCGATTTTTTTCTCTTTCGGCCTTTTGGCGCCGTACAAAGAGCGCGCTTTCATCCGATTTTGGACTCCCTCGGCATCTAAGGTGCCGCGGATAATATGATAACGAACTCCTGGGAGGTCTTTAACTCGGCCTCCCCGGATGAGGACAACTGAATGTTCTTGAAGATTATGGCCAATGCCAGGAATATAAGCAGTTACTTCCACGTTATTAGTCAGCCTAACTCTGGCCACTTTTCTCAGAGCTGAATTGGGCTTCTTGGGAGTAGTGGTAAACACCCGAATGCAAACCCCCCTCTTCTGGGGACAACGGTCCAGCGCCGGAGATTTGCTCTTCGCCCGTTTGAAAGAACGGCCTTTCCGAACTAATTGATTAACCGTCGGCAACGATATATCTCCATCTTAAAAAATAATTTCTCATCCCGAATGACAAAAAAACTCGGAATGATTGGCCGAATAATAGCAAAAATAGCCTTTTATGTCAAGAAAATAAGGGCTATTTATAGGGGAAAACGAGTGGCTCTATGAAGAGAGCTTGAGGGCTTGATTTGGAGCCTGGGTATCCGCCTCAGCGGCCTCAGCCAACCTCGTTTCCTCTTTAATGGCAATCCCCCGATGGGCTCTATAACCAGTTCCGGCGGGAATTAATCGGCCCATGATGATATTTTCTTTGAGTCTTCGGAGATAATCCACTTTTCCGTAGAGGCTGGCTTCAGTTAAGACTCTGGTAGTCTCCTGGAAGGAAGCCGCGGCAATAAAACTATCCGTACTTAAGGCACTCTTGGTGATGCCCAGAAGCAAAGGCCTGGCTTTGGCAGGTTTCCCACCGCGTCTGATAATCTTGTCGTTTTCCTGCTGGAAAACAAACCGGTCAACCTGTTCGTCGACCAAGAATTCCGTGTCGCCCACCTCTTCCACTTTAACCCACCGGAGCATCTGACGGATGATTACCTCAATGTGTTTGTCGTTAATCGTCACCCCTTGCAAGCGATAAACTTCCTGGATTTCGCGTAACAGATATTCTGCCAATTCTTTTTCGCCCAAGACTCGCAGAATATCGTGAGGATTTACCGGACCATCCATGAGCGGCGTGCCCGCCCTGACTTTTTCGCCGTCGCTCACGGTAATGTGGGCGCCTTTGGGAATGAGATATTCCTTCTCGTCGCCTCTTTCATTGCGGACAGTAATCTTCCGGTAGCCCCTGACGAGGCCGCCAATAGAGACAAAGCCATCTATTTCCGAGATGATCGCCGGGTTTTTCGGCCGCCGGGCTTCAAACAATTCCTCGGCTCTGGGCAAGCCACCCGTGATATCCTTTGTCCTGGCTACCTCTCTTGGTATCTTGGCCAAAATGTCGCCCGCAAAGACTGTTTGTCCGTTCTTAACTTCAAGATGAGCTCCAGAAGGCAAATAATATCTTTTCAGGACAACTCTTGACTCACCGACCTTGTCGAGGCTCTCGGGAGCAACAATCTCAATTCTTGGCTGTAGTTTTTCCTCTCTCGATTCTGTTATGACTTGCGTAATTAAGCCCGTGAATTCATCCTGGACTTCCTCCATGGTAATGCCTAAGGCGATATCATGGAATTCCACCACCCCCGCATCCTCGGTGAGAATATAGGTATTAAACGGGTCCCACTCAGCAAAGGCCTGCCTGGCCTTGACCTCGCCACCGTCGGCCACCAGCACCTTGGCCCCATAGGGAACTTGGAAATGCTCAATCTCCCGGCCGCGATAATCAAGCACCGCAATGTTCGCATTCCGATTCACCACCACCAGCTGGCCCTCTTTATTGGTTACTGTCTTCACATTATTAAACTTAACAATCCCCTCATTTTTGGCTTCCAATCGCGACCTCTCTGTGCCCCGCAAGGCAATGCCGCCAATATGGAAGGTCCTCATGGTTAACTGCGTCCCGGGCTCACCTATGGATTGGGCGGCAATTATACCCACCGCTTCCCCCATTTCCACCATCTTTCCGGTAGAGAGGTCTCGGCCGTAGCAAAGCTGACAGACACCCCGTCTTGATTCACAGGTTAAGACCGACCTGATTTTGACGCGCTCAATCCCTAAGTTAATAAATTTCTCCGCCACCGCTTCGGTAATTTCCTGGTTCATATCAACCAGGACTTCATTGGTATCGGGATGGAGCACCCTTTCTAAGGCAATTCGGCCAACAATTCTCTCGATAAAAGGCTCGATGATTTCACCGTTTTCAACGATAGCGGTTACGTTGACTCCCTTTAAAGTGCCGCAGTCATGCTGGTCGACAATTACTTCCTGAGCGACATCAATCAACTTGCGGGTAAGATAACCAGAATTGGCCGTCTTAAGGGCGGTGTCAGCTAATCCTTTGCGAGCGCCGTGCGTCGAGATAAAATATTGCAAAACATCCAGACCTTCCCGCAGGTTGGAAACGATCGGCGTTTCGATGATTTCGCCCGAAGGCTTGCTCATCAAGCCGCGCATGGCAGCCAATTGACGGATTTGTTGGCGATTACCGCGAGCGCCTGAATCCACCATCACGAAGAGAGGGTTAAGCTCTTTAGTTTCGAAGCTAACTCGACGCATCTTCTCGACCATCACGTTAGAAACCTGCTCCGTCACCGCTGTCCAGATCTCCACTACTCGGTTAAATCTTTCGCCCGCCGTGATCGTGCCTTCTCGATAAAGGCGTTCCACCTCTTGAGCTTCCTTTTCTGCCTTCAGAACAATACTGGCTTTTTCCTCAGGGATGAGGAAATCGTCGATGCCTAAGGAGAAACCAGCCAGCGTAGCATAAGTAAATCCCAGTTCTTTCATCCGGTCCAGGAGTTCAACTGTCGCCGACAATCCCAGTTTCTGAAAGCAATAATAGACCAGGTTTTCTAACCCTTTCTTTTTCAGCATACCGTTAACGAAGGGAATGCTGGCCGGTAAAATGTTGTTAAAAATTATCCTCCCGGGGGTGGTCTCAATCAATTTCCCGCGGACTTCAGTTACCGGACAAGTGTTAACTGCTTGGTCATCATAATAGGTCGCCAAATTCATCAGCCAACCCGTATACCTAACCTTTATCCTGGCCTGGAGGTCCACTTCCTTGTCCTCTAAGGCCAACAGGACTTCTTCTGGAGAAGAAAAAATTCGGCCCTCCCCTTTCAGACCTTTTTTCTCAATCGTCAAATAATAGCAACCCAAAACCATGTCTTGGCTGGGGACAGCCAGAGGTCGACCGTGAGCCGGGGAAAGAATGTTATGGCTGGAAAGCATAAGAGTCTGCGCCTCAATTTGCGCTTCCACTGATAAAGGCACATGAACCGCCATCTGGTCGCCGTCAAAGTCAGCATTAAAGGCGGCGCAAACTAAGGGATGAATCTGGATGGCCTTACCCTCAACTAAGATGGGCTCAAAGGCCTGAATACCTAAACGATGAAGCGTTGGGGCTCGATTGAGAAGGACCGGATGTTCCCTCACGACTTCCTCTAAGTAATCCCAGACTTCAGGCCTTTCCTGTTCATGCCATTCTCGGGCCACTTTAACGCTGGGAACCAGCCCTTCTTTTTCCAGCTTATGGAAGATGAAAGGCTTAAAAAGCTCCAAGGCCATTTTCTTGGGCAATCCGCATTGATGGAGCTTAAGCTCCGGGCCAACCACGATTACTGACCGACCAGAATAATCGACTCGCTTCCCCAGAAGGTTTTGGCGGAAGCGTCCCTGTTTCCCTCGCAAGGCTTCACTCAACGACTTGAGCGGCCGGCGATTAGCCCCAAGATGAACTCGACCCCGGCGGCCATTATCGAACAAGGCATCAACGGCTTCCTGAAGCATTCTTTTTTCGTTCCGGATAATGAGCTCCGGCGCCTTGAGCTCAATCAGTTTTTTCAACCGGTTATTGCGATTGATGACCCGACGGTAAAGGTCGTTCAAATCAGAGGTAGCGAAACGGCCGCCGTCTAAGCGAACCAGCGGTCGGAGGTCAGGTGGCAGGACGGGTATAACCTTAAGAATCATCCACTCGGGCCGATTGCCTGATTTCAAGAGCCCCTTAAAAACGCGCAATCGCTTAGCATAACGCAGTTTGCGCTGCTGGGAGGTTTCCTTCTTCATCAACTTTCTCAGCCGCTCGGCCTCTTTATTAATATCAATTTTAGAAAGAAGTTTATCGATGGCCTCAGCGCCGATGCCGGCTTCAAAACTATGGCCGTATTTTTCTTGGGCTTCTTTATATTCTTCTTCTGATAAAAGCTGTTTTTCTTTAAGTGGCGTATCACCAGGGTCAAGGACGATATAAGATTCAAAATAAAGGACCTTTTCCAGGTCCTTCATGGTCATGTCAAGAACCAAGCCAATGCGGCTGGGAGGGCTCTTAAAAAACCAAATATGAGCGACCGGCGCCGCCAACTCAATATGCCCCATTCTCTCCCGGCGAACTTTGGATTTGGTGACTTCAACTCCGCACCGTTCGCAAATTATGCCTCTATATTTCATCCGTTTATACTTGCCGCATAGACACTCATAATCATTGATGGGGCCAAAGATTTTCGCACAGAAAAGACCGTCTTTTTCGGGCTTAAAAGTCCGATAGTTTATTGTTTCGGGCTTGGTTACTTCTCCCCAGGACCAACTGCGGATTTTTTCAGGGGAAGCGATGGTAATTCGCACCCGGTCAAAATCAATCCTCGTTTTCCCTGAATTTGGCCTGGTGTTCATGTTTCCTCTCCTTTGGCCTTTTTGGGGACCTGAATTCCCCAAGGCAGCATAGGCTCTCTTTCGGTTTTCTCTAATTCGACGTCAAGGCAAAGACTTTGCAGTTCTCGAATTAGGACATTGACTGATTCCGGCAAACCAGGAGAGAAATCAAGGTCTCCTTTGACAATCGCCTCATAAACCTTGGCCCTGCCTTCTACATCGTCCGATTTAACCGTGAGCAACTCCTGAAGCGTATGGGCCGCGCCGTAAGCCTCCAGAGCCCAAACCTCCATCTCACCAAAACGCTGGCCACCAAACTGGGCTTTTCCCCCTAAGGGCTGCTGAGTAATTAAAGAATAAGGGCCAGTGGAACGGGCATGAATCTTATCATCAACCAGGTGATAAAGTTTCATCATATAAATATACCCGACGGTCACCTCTTGGTTAAAAGGCTCACCGGTAACACCGTCATAGAGCAATGTTTTCCCGCTTTCTGGAAGCCCGGCTTGGCGGAGCAGTTTTCTGACCTCATCCTCGGTCATGCCTTCAAAAACAGGGGAGGCAATCCAGAGGTTAAGTTTCTTGGCCGCCCAGCCAGCGTGGGTTTCTAAAATCTGACCGACGTTCATTCGGGAAGGTACGCCTAAAGGATTAAGGACAATTTCTACGGGCGTTCCGTCAGGAAGGCGGGGCATATCTTCTTCCGGAACAATTTTGGCCACAATGCCCTTATTACCATGGCGCCCCGACATTTTATCGCCCACCGAGAGCTTTCTTTTCATAGCAATATATACTTTAACGATCTGAATAACGCCTGGGGCCAGCTCATCGCCCTTTTTTAAAGTGTCGACTTTTTCTTTAAAGTCAGCTTTGAGGGCTTCGATTTGGCGCCGGGCTTTTCTTTCTATGTCCCGGACATTCCGGTCTCTTTCTGAATTCTCTTCCAGTTTGAGCTTGCCATAATCTTCCGGGTCTATCTGGTCCAGGATTTTTTCCGTTAGTTTCATGCCTTTAGTCAAAGTGACCCCAGAAACTTTATGGTCACGACCAACTATTTCTCCTTTGAGAAGGGCTTTCAAGCGGCGCCATTTTTCGCGCTCGATGATACTAATTTCGTCATCGAGGTTGCGCTTCATGCGGTTAATTTCTTCCTTCTCAATGATTTTAGCCCGCGGCCCTTTTTCACTCCCGCGGCGGGTAAAAATCTTGACGTCGATCACCGTTCCCTCAATGCCTGGAGGACAATAAAGAGAAGCATCCTTAACATCGAGGGCCTTTTCACCAAAAATGGCTTTGAGCAATTTTTCTTCGGGCGTAAGCTGAGTCTCTCCCTTGGGCGCCACCTTACCCACCAAGATGTCGCCAGGCTTGACATAAGCGCCAATACGGACAATACCGTTTTCATCAAGATGGCGCAGGATTGATTCGGGAACGTTAGGAATATCCCGGGTGATTTCCTCGGGCCCTAATTTCGTATCTCGAGCTTCGATACTCTCCTCGACGATATGAATAGAGGTGTAAATATCTTCTTTGACCAGTTTTTCGCTAACGACAATGGCGTCCTCAAAATTATAGCCTCGCCAGGGCATAAAAGCGCAAAGAATGTTCCGGCCTAAAGCTAACTCGCCTTGGTCGGTACAGGCGCCGTCGGCTAAGACCTGGCCTTTCTCCACCCGCTGTCCTTTGCGGACAATCGGTCGCTGGTTAATGCACGTATTCTGATTGGTTCTTCGGAATTTGGTTAACAAATAAAGGTCGGTACCTACTTCATAATCGTTAGTATTCTCTTTTTCGTCAACCCGGACCAAGATTCTTTCGGCGTCGACAAATTCCACAATTCCGGCTCGCCGGCAGACGACCACATCGCCTGAACCGCGAGCCACAAGATGTTCAATTCCGGTGCCGAGAAGGGGCGCTTCTGGCCTGAGCAAAGGCACCGCCTGCCGCTGCATGTTTGAACCCATCAGGGCCCGGTTAGCATCATCATGCTCAAGAAAGGGAATCAGGGCTGCCGACAGAGAAACTAACTGCTTGGGAGAAACGTCGATGTATTCCACTTGGTCGCGCGGAATAAGTTTGAAATTACCGCCCAAGCGAGCGCTGACATATTCATCCAAAAGGAAACCCTTCTCATCAATCTTGGTGTTAGCCTGAGCGATGTTATGTTTCTCTTCCTCCCAAGCTGTAAGATAAAAGCAGGCTGGTTCAGCTACTGGTAACCGACGCGCTCGATTCTTCTCCAGCTCTTCGACTGTTTTTGCAAAAACACTTTTCTCTACCACTTGACCAATTTCCAAAGAGCTGTCACCAGGATTAATAACCCGAACATAATCCACAATCCGGCCGTTCTTGACCTGTCGATAGGGGGTTTCAATAAACCCAAAAGGATTAACTCGGGCGTAGCAGCTAAGAGAAGAAATCAAACCAATATTCGGGCCTTCAGGAGTTTCGATAGGACAAATCCGGCCATAGTGAGAAGCCTGAATATCTCTGACTTCAAACCCAGCTCTTTCTCGACTCAATCCCCCTGGCCCGAGGGCACTCAGACGCCTCTTATGGGTTATTTCAGCCAGAGTATTAATCTGGTCCATGAATTGGGATAATTGAGAGCTGCCAAAAAATTCTTTCAGGGCAGCCATAACCGGCTTAGAATTTATTAGGTCCTGAGGCATGGCGGCGCTCAAGTCCGAGCTCACCGTCATTTTTTCTTTGATGGTCCGCTCCAAGCGAGTCAAGCCAATACGAAAAGCATTTTCTATCAGCTCGCCGACAGAGCGGACGCGGCGGTTACCCAAATGGTCGATATCGTCAACCTCGCCCTCACCGTTGCGCAGCCGGAACAAATACTTGATTACCTCCACATAATCCAACGGTCTGAGGACCTTTTCTTCCAGCGGGGTTTCTATTCCCAGCTTGATGTTCAGTTTGAGCCGGCCGATGCGGGAAAAATTATATTTTTGCGGGTTAAAAAACATATTCTGAAAAAGGTTATGGGCACTCTCGACTGTATGCGGTTCGCCTGGCCGGAGTTTGCGATAGATTTCGGCTAAAGCTTCCTGAGTACTCTTGCGGGGGTCTTTGCGAACGGTGTTACTGATAATCTCCCCACAAGGGTTTTCCTTAGGGAAAAAGACCTCGAAGGGTTCAGCTCGGGCCATTAATAAATCTAACTGAACATCGCCTAATTCTTCGTTAGCTTTAACTTTTCCCTTGACCGAGGTTAAAGAGTAAGCATTCTGAAGCTCCCGCTTGCTGATGAGAATGCGGTCAATTCCCTTGCTCTTGAGGATTTGGAGGGTTTCAGCGGTTATCCTCTTTCTGCCCGGCCAGAGGACTCCCTTTCCCTTTGCCTCCGGAATGTCCTGATTTAAAGTTTTCCCGATTAAATTTTCATTGACTTCAAGATAGAGTTTGCCATCTTCAGGAATAACTCGAACGACCTTATAAAAAAGGCGAAGGATATCCTCGTCGTTACCGAAACCCAAGGCCCGCAAAAATACGCTGGCCAGGAACTTTTTCTTACGGTCCAGCCGAACATGGAGTAAGTCCTTGGTGTCATACTCGAACTCGACCCAGGCTCCGCGGTAGGGAATTATTTTGGCAATATAGCACCCCTTGATCTCAGCTGGACGAAAATAAACTCCGGGAGACCGCTGCAATTGGCTAACTACCACCCTTTCTACGCCGTTAAAAATAAACGTGCCCTTTTCCGTCATTAAAGGAATATCACCAAAATAAACTTCCTGTTCTTTGATATGCTTTAGCCGACGACTCTTCGCTCCCGAGTCCTTCTCCCAAGAGATTAAGCGGAGCTTGACTCGCAGAGGGGCCGCATAGGTATAACCCTTTTCAATACACTCGGCGGGTGAATATTTCACCTTGAGTTGCACTCGGTCGCCGCAGTGTTCACAAAGGGGAATATCGAACTGACGGGAAGAATGGCAGTAGGGACAGACCTCAGTCTTAGAGAAATCAAGGTTATATGCCAAGAGCGTGCCACAAGCCCGGCATCGCGGCCGTGAATTCTCCACTCCTTTTAAGCGGCCGCATTTGCATTCCCACGTTCCTACTGTGTAATTGATGAATTCTAATTGCGTGGTCTCTTTGAAATCGGAGATCGGAAAAATATCCTTAAAGGCAGCCTGTAAGCCGACATCCTTCCTCTCTTCCGGCAAGAGGTCCATTTGCAGGAATTCATTGTAAGAGTCTATCTGAACCGAAAGCATCTCAGGCATGGGAAAGACCGCTTTCATCTTGGAAAAGTCCACCCGCTGCCGATGATTAGTGGAGAAATCACTGCCTTTACTCATCTTTCCCCTCAACACATGATATCAGGAAGGCACCATCGCCTTCCCCCACCAATCCAGAAAAAAACTCTTTCTGGATCACTGGATTTCAACGACGGCGCCGACTTCCTCGAATTTAGCCTTGATCGCTTCCGCTTCTTCCTTGCTGACCTTTTCTTTTATTGGTTTGGGCAAAGTGTCAACAAGGTCCTTGGCCTCTTTAAGTCCTAAATTAGTTAATTCTCGGACTATCTTGATGACATTAATCTTTTTATCCCCAGCATTTTTGAGGACAACCGTAAACTCAGTTTTTTGTTCCTCAGCCTTAGCTTCAGCCGCTGCCGACGCCGCCATTCCGGGCATGGCCACCGGAACCGCAGCCGCGGCTGAGATTCCGTACCTCTTCTCAAACTCTTTAATATAATCAGCAAGTTCGAGGAGGGTTAAGCTGTCTAAATGAGCAAAAAACTGCTCCTTGGTAAGCCGAGTCTCACCGTTAGTCATTTTTACCTCCAACCCTATTTTTTAGTTTTTAGTTGATTCAACATCGACCCAAACTGACTAAGAGGGGCTTGCATGGTTCGCATTAGGTTTATCAGAGGCGAAGAGATAAGATAAGCTATCTTCGCCAAGAGCTCAGACCGGGAGCTTAGGCGGCAGACCTCATCAAACCTTTCCGGCGGAAATGCTTGCCCCTGGATTACTCCTCCTTTGACGGAGAGCACTTTATTTTGAGCTGAAAACTCCTTTAAGAATTTGGCTAAGGCGATAGCGTCGCCGTCAGGAAAAGCCAAAGCCGTTGGTTTTTGAAAAAAAGCTTGCACTTCTGCCGGCAGCTCGCGACGCAGGGCTCGCAAGGCCAACCTGTTTTTAACTACTTTAAACACTCCTCCCATCTGACGGATGGTTTTGCGCAAACGAGTGGCCTGAGCGACCGTGAGCCCCTGAAAATCAAGGACATAGAAGGAATCATGCTTAGAAAAAAGTTCATCCAAATCCCTTATCAGCTTAGTTTTACTCTCCCGTTTCAACGCCTGCCTCCCTCTAAGTTGCCTATAAAGTCTCCAGGACAGATTCAGAAATTTTTAAAGACGGCCCCATCGTCGAGGAAATAGCCAAGCTCCGAATATATTTTCCCTTAGCCGCGGGCGGCTTAGCCTGTAAAATAGCCTGGAGAAAAGCCCGGATGTTCTCTATCAGCTTGGCCTCAGAAAAGGATAATTTGCCAACGCCCGCATGAACGATACCCGTCTTGTCTACCCGGAACTCCACTTTCCCCGCCTTTATTTCTTGAACTGCCTTTTTAATATCAAAAGTTACCGTGCCCGATTTGGGGTTGGGCATTAAACCTTTAGAACCAAGAATTCGACCCAATTTGCCCACGCTGCGCATGACATCGGGCGTGGCGATTAAAACATCAAAATCCAGCCAGCCGGAAGCAATTTTCTCCACCAGTTCTTCGCCTCCCGCATGTTCCGCCCCAGCTTCCTCAGCCTCTTTAATTTTCTCCCCCGAAGCAATGACGCAAATTTTTTTGGTTTTTCCCGTCCCGTGGGGCAAAACCACCGTTCCCCGGACCATCTGGTCAGAATACTTCGGGTTGACTCCCAGACGCAGAGCCACGTCTACCGTCTCGTCAAACTTGGCATAACTGAGCTTTTTCAAGAGGCTAACAGCTTCTTCCAGAGAAAATTCAGTTTTAGCCACTTGTTGTTTAGCCTGTAAGTATTTTTTGCCGCGCTTACTCACTGACGACCTCCAATCCCATATTTTTTGCTGTGCCGATAATTATTTTTTTAGCCGCTTCGAGGTCATCAGTATTTAAATCGGGCAATTTAATCCGGGCAATGTCTTCAATCTGCTTCATCGTCACCTTGCCCACTTTTTCTCTATTGGGAGCGCCTGAGCCCTTGGCTATTCCAGCCGCCCTTTTCAATAAAAAAGAGGCGGGAGGGGTCTTGAGCTCCAGGGTAAAAGTGCGGTCTTTAAAGATGGTCACGACCACGGGCACAATCATGCCGTCTTCCATCCGGGCCGTCTTTTCGTTGAACTGACGGACAAATTCCATGATGTTGACATTATGTTGCCCAAGGGCCGGCCCGACCGGAGGGGCTGGACTGGCCTGCTTGGCGGTTAACTGGAGCTTGACTTGAGCGACTACTTCTTTGGACATTATTGCCTCCTAAATTTTTTCCACTTGCAGGAATTCAAGCTCAACCGGAGTGGAACGACCAAAAATAGTGACCAAAACTTTAAGGGTGTTCCGTTCGTGATTAACCTCTTCCACGATTCCGTTGAAATTATAAAAAGGTCCGTCAATAATCCGGACAGCTTCGCCCTTTTCAAAGGTGTGTTTGGGCTTGGGTTTTTCGGAAGTTTTTTCCATATGCCGAACAATTTGACTGACTTCCTCGCGACTCAGAGGCACGGGTTTCCGTCCCGAGCCCACAAAACCCGTCACCTTCGGTGTCTGCCGAACCAGATGCCAGGTGACGTCGTCCAGGTCCATTTCTACAATGATATAACCTGGATAGGCTCTTTTAGTGGAAACAACTTTGCGGCCGCCTTTGATCTCAACTACGTCCTCGGTAGGGATAATAATTTGGCCGAATTTATCTGATAGACCAGTCTCCTCAGCTCGCTGGCGAATAGATTCGCTGACGAATTTTTCGTAGCCAGAATAGGTATGAACGATGTACCACTGTTTCGCCATAGCGACCTCAGTTTAACGGAGCAGGGTCTCCACTCGAGTCAGAATCCAGGAAAAAATAACATCCCAGAGGAAAAGATAAAACCCGAAAAAGATGACCGCTAAAATAACCACCAGAGTCGTGTTGGTTACTTCTTTCCGGGAAGGCCAGGTAACCTTTTTAGCCTCAGTTCGGACCTCTCGGAGGTAATTAAAAAAACGCTTCCACCATTTTTCCTTAGAATCCATAGCCAATCCTTCTGGGCTCCGAAATATGATTTGCCTCTCGCCGCCAAAGCGCGAGGGGAATTATTATCTGGCAGGTGAGGCAGGACTCGAACCCGCAACCTGCGGTTTTGGAGACCGCCGCTCTAACCAATTGAGCTACTCACCTGCCCTGCTTATATGTCGCGCTCAGCTTCTTTTCACTCCTTAAAAATTTATCCTTAAAGGTTTATTTTACCTCTTTGTGTAACGTATGCTTTTGACAAAATGGGCAGTATTTCCTTAACTCCAGCTTCTCCGTCTGTTTCTTTTTGTTGCGGGTGGTATTGTAGTTACGCCTCTTACATTCTGAGCACTGAAGGGTGATTATCTCGCGCATGTCTCAAAACCTATCTTCCTTACTCCAAGATTTCGGTGATGGTGCCAGCGCCCACCGTGCGTCCGCCTTCCCGAATCGCAAACCGCATCGCCCGCTCCATCGCTACCTCCGTTATCAACTCCACCTCTATCTCCACATTATCCCCAGGCATCACCATCTCTACCCCACTCGGCAACTTCACCGTCCCCGTCACATCCGTCGTCCGAAAATAAAACTGCGGCCTGTACCCCGTGAAAAACGGCGTGTGCCTACCCCCTTCCTCCTTCGTCAACGCATATATCTTCGCCTTAAACCGCCGATGCGGCGTTATCGACCCCGGACGCGCTAATACCTGACCCCTCTCTACCTCATCCTTCCCTATCCCCCGCAATAAACACCCTACATTGTCCCCAGCCTGCGCCTGGTCCAATATCTTCCGAAACATCTCCACCCCAGTCACTACCGTCCGCCGCGTCTCCCCAAAACCCACTATCTCTACCTCCTCACCCACCTTCACCGTACCCCGCTCCACTCGCCCAGTCACCACCGTCCCCCGCCCAGTGATCGAAAATATATCCTCTATCGGCAACAAAAACGGCTTGTCTACCTCCCGCACCGGCTCCGGGATAAATTCGTCCATCGCCTTCACTAACTCCCATATCGCCTTCGCCCCTTCCCCCTCCGGCTCCGCCAATGCCTTCAGCGCACTCCCCCTTATCACCGGCGTCTTATCCCCAGGAAATCCATACTTCGTCAGTAAATCCCTCGTCTCTAACTCCACTAAATCCAATATCTCCTCGTCCTCCACTAAATCTACCTTGTTGATAAATACCACTATCGCCGGCACGTCTACCTGCCGCGCTAATAATATGTGCTCCCGCGTCTGCGGCATCGGCCCATCTACCGCCGACACCACCAACACCGCCCCGTCCATCTGCGCCGCCCCAGTGATCATGTTCTTGATGTAATCCGCATGCCCAGGACAATCTATGTGCGCATAATGCCGCCGCTCCGTCTCGTACTCCACATGCGCTAACGCCACCGTCAATATCTTCGTCGCATCCCGCCGAAACATCTTCACGTCCGCCTTCGCTATCTCTTCATAGCTCTTCGCCTCCGCTAAACCCTTCAACGATAAAACCCTCGTTATCGCCGACGTCAACAGCGTCTTCCCATGGTCTATATGCCCTATCGTCCCTACATTCACATGAGGCTTCCGCCTCTCAAATTTCGCCTTCGCCATTTCACCTTCCTCCTCTCAAAAGAGATGGGTTAATGCCGCTTGCGCGATTTTATCTTAAGCCCACGACCAGACTTGAACTGGTGACCCCATCCTTACCAAGGATGTGCTCTACCGACTGAGCTACGTGGGCTTTTAAACTCAGCAGAGAGCGGGAAACGGGATTCGAACCCGCGACCAACGGCTTGGAAGGCCGATGCTCTACCGCTGAGCTATTCCCGCTCAAGTGGGCAGGGAAGGATTCGAACCTCCGAAGCGTTTCCGCAGCGGGTTTACAGCCCGCCCCATTTGGCCACTTTGGTACCTGCCCATTGATCATTGGCAAACACACCTCAGCGTTAAGCCAGCGAAGGGATTCGAACCCCCGACCCGCTGATTACAAATCAGCTGCTCTACCAACTGAGCTACGCTGGCAGCCATTTTTGGCCAAATAATTTCCTCTTTTAGGCTCATCTACCTGGGTAAATAATGAGAAAGCCGTTTTTTTCCTTTTAGAAAACAAAAATTTACTTTCCAATCCTACCCGAATCTGGCTTTCTTGTCAAGTGAAGGGGGCTAATTTTTAAGGCGATTTTTTTAGCGGCTGGGGCTTATTTCGCTGCATTGCCCTGACCTTTTCTAAATTTTGCCCCAGAAATTGGGCAAAATCAAAATTAAAAAGGACATAACGGCCTCTCTGGATGACAGTCAGGTTATTAACCAGAAAGGTCTCGAATTCGGACTCTTTAGCCCGAATCGCCTCTCTTAATTCGTTGACCTTCTGAATTTTTTCCTTGATTTTAGCTTCCTCAGGCGAGGAAATGGCCAAGAGAGAACGAAGCTCTCTTATCTCCTGACCTAATTGACGGTTAAGCTGCATCTTTTCTCTTTCCACTCTGTTAGCCACGGGGAAAATCTTCGCTGCCTGCTCCTCGGTCAGGTCAAGTGCTCTGGTCATCCGGAGCAGACGGAGAGTCAGGATATTCTCCCGCATCCGCTGCTGCAGTCTTTCCTGGGGCGGCATATCCTGGACGGCCGACGCCCTATCCTCCGTTAGCCAACATTTGCCTTTCCCCCAGGAGGGAAAAGCGAATAACTCCGAAAGTAAGAAGCCGCCCAAAAAGAGGCCAAATATTACCCTCCCCGAAAAAGTTGGCCAGAAGGTTTTTGGCTTAAACAGGCCTATTGATGTTCTCATTTTTTCCCTCCCTTACCATCCGTTTTCAAGCTCTGCTCCCTCCAGCTCTTTCATTAAGAGCTCGATTTCTTCAGCCGAAAGATTTTCTAAGGATAACCAGTGGTCCTCCCAGACCTGAACATCGGCCATTTCTTCCCAAGTTAAACCCTCTATCTGGGCCTCGATTATCTCATTGAAGGCTTGAAAATCTGAGGGGTCGAGCTCTATCTGGTCAAGCCAAGCCGGGGCAACCACTTGAGACGCCAGGTATTCGATAGCTGGCTCTTTTTCTTTTATGGCTAAGGATAAATACCAGATAAGAGCCGCTGAGGCCAAAAAGACCGGCAAGGCCATAACCCAGGGTCTTCGCCTCAACCAAAAAATTAACCCTTTCTCTCTGAGCAGCTCTTTTCCCTGCTCTTCCTTTAATCGCTGCTTGATTCTGGCCATTGATTCTTGCCAGTAATTAACTGGGGGCTTAGGTGAAGGTAAAGAAGCCACCACCGATTGAATCATTTTTAATCTTTCCTGGTAATCGCGACAGGCAGAGCAGGAGAAAAGGTGCTCTTTAAGTTTAGCCTCTTTTTTAGGGTCTATTTTTCCGTCTAATTGGTCAGAAATTAACTTTCTATACTTTAAGCAAGGCATTTTTTACCTCAGCAGATAAGGAGCCAGGTTTTTCTGCAGCCACTGCCGGGCCTTATGCATCCTCCAAGAAACAGTATTCTCAGAGCAACCCAGGATATTGGCTGCCTGGCGATGGCTCATACCCTCCAGAGCCACCAGAATAAAGGCGCTACGATAAGGCAAGGGGAGATTGGTCAGGGCCAATTCGACCTTCTCCCGCAGTTCAAAATCTTCAGCAGCCGCCAAGCTTGATAAACCTTGTTTCGAGTCAGCCTCGATTCGCTGTTTTTGCTCTTCTAAGCTTTCTTTTTTCTGTTTCTTCTGACTCTTCAGATGATTTAAGGTCAAATTTATGGCAATCCGGTAAACCCAGGTAGAAAAAGAGGCCTCCCGGCGAAAAGACCGGAGCGAACGGAAAGCATGCATCCAGGTCTCCTGGGTTAAATCGGCCGCGTCTTCATGGTTAGAAACAAAGCGGCGAATCGCTTGATAAATCTTATTCTGGTGGCGCTCCACCAGGTTAGAAAAAGCTTCCAGGCAGCCATTCTTAGCCTCAGCCACCAGCTGTTCGTCACTGAGCTCATTCATCCCTCGGCTCATTATATTAGACACCAAAGTCGGCTAAATCCTTAGTTTTATTTTGCCTTCATGATATACAACTTCTAAAGATTAAGCATCCGTTTCTGGTTTAAAACCAAAAATTTTCCCCTGCTTCTAAAGTCTAAGGGAAATAAAGAGGAAGTTCGTTGACATGCTCAAGCCGTCTTGTTATCATGGGGCTTCCCCAGGGAGAAAGATGATTAAGCGCTATTCCCACCCCCAAATGGCCAAAATCTGGTCTGAAGAGAACAAGTTCAGACGCTGGCTGGACGTGGAATTAGCCGTCTGCGAAGCCTGGGCCGAATTGGGCAAGATTCCTTTAAGCTCGCTCCAAAAAATAAAGGAAAAGGCTGCCTTTTCTGTCCAGCGAATCGAGGAGATTGAAAAAATTGTTAAGCACGACGTCATTGCCTTTTTGACTAATGTTGCCGAGTATGTAGGCGAAGAGGCCCGATATATACATCTCGGTTTAACTTCCTATGATGTCGTTGACACCGCCCTCTCTCTCTTATTAGTGGAATCCATAGATTTAATCAGGCAAAGAGTGCTGGAGCTGCAAAAAATAATTAAAGAGCAGGCTATCAAACACAAAAAGACAGTTATTCCCGGCCGCACTCATGGCGTCCACGCTGAACCCATTACCTTTGGCGTCAAACTTTTGGTCTGGTATGAAGAGCTCCGTCGGCACGTTCAGCGGATAGCTCAGGCCAGGGAAATGATTCGGGTAGGCCGGATTTCGGGCTCGGTAGGGACCTACATTCATCTCGACCCTCGAGTGGAGGCCATTGCTTTAGAAAAATTGGGGCTTGTTCCGGCCAAAGTCTCGAACCAAGTGCTGCAAAGAGACCGTCACGCGGAGATTCTCTTTGTCCTCTCCCTCGTTGCTACATCCTTAGAAAAATTTGCCGTGGAAGTGCGCCATCTCCAGAGGACGGAAGTCCAGGAACTGGAAGAACCCTTTAGCCGGGGCCAGAAGGGCTCCTCTTCCATGCCTCATAAAAAAAACCCGGTCCGGGCGGAAAGAATCTCCGGTTTGGCTCGAGTAATTCGGTCTTATCTCCTGACGGCCCTGGAAAACATCCCTCTCTGGCACGAAAGAGATATTTCCCATTCCTCGGCCGAAAGGGTCATTTTCCCGGACGCTTTTACTCTGACCGATTTTATCTTGGCTGAGGCCAGCGACATAATCAGCCACTGGAATGTCCATGAAGACAAAATGGCCCAGGATGTTTTTCTGACCCAGGGTCTCGTCTTTTCTCAAGCTGTCTTGCTGGCCTTAACGGAAAAAGGCTTGAGCCGAGAAGAAGCCTATGAAATTGTCCAGAGTCTCAGCCTTCGCTCCTTGGAAACAAAAATCCCCTTTAAAGAGCTTGTCCTGGAGGAAAGAAGAATCAGAGAATGGCTTTCTCACCAAGAAATCGATGCTTGTTTCCGGCTCGAACCCTATTTAGAGAAAGTCGACTTTATTTTTGAAAGGGTCTTGGGCGATGAAGGTTAGAATTTTGGTGAATTTAAAGAACGGTGTTCTTGACCCGCAGGGACAAACAGTCCGTCACGCCCTGCATGTGCTTGGTTATCATCAAGTCAAAGACGTCCGCCAGGGTAAAGTATTTGAGCTGGAATTAGAAGGCCTTGACCGTCAGAGTGCGGCTCGCCTTATTCCCGAAATTGCCGACCGGGTTTTAGCCAACCCCATCATCGAGAGTTTCTCTTGGGATTTTCTCGAAGAGGCCTGACTACAAAGATGAAGTTTGGAGTGGTTATTTTCCCGGGGTCTAATTGTGACTATGATACTTTTTATGTCCTTAAAGAAGTTTTAGGTCAGCCTACTGTCTTTCTGTGGCATAAAGACCACGACCTTCAGGGAGTTAATTGTGTCGTTCTCCCCGGTGGTTTTTCCTACGGCGATTATCTTCGCTCAGGGGCTATTGCCAGGTTTTCCCCCCTGATGCAGGAAATCGTCGAGTTTGCTCACAAAGGCGGCTTGGTCCTTGGCATCTGTAACGGCTTCCAGATTCTCCTGGAAGTCGGACTTCTTGAAGGCGCCATGTTGCGGAATAAAAACCTAAAATTTCTTTGCCAGCACGTCTGGGTTAGAGTCGAGAACAACCAAACGCCCTTTACCTGGCAAGCCAAGGTCGGGCAAATCTTAAAAATCCCTATAGCTCATTTCGACGGCAATTATTATGCCCCGGCCGAAACGCTGGAAAAGCTGAAAACGAAGCGACAAATTATCTTTCGCTATTGCACCGAGTCAGGGGAAATCAACGAAGAGGCTAACGTCAACGGTTCGCTCGAAAACATCGCGGGCATTTCCAACGACGCGGGCAATGTCTTAGGTTTAATGCCTCACCCCGAAAGAGCTTCAGAGCGGCTGTTAAACAGCACGGATGGCTTGGTCATCTTCCAATCAATCCTCGACTACTGGCAAAGGCAATGAGGCTGGGTGAAATGTCGCCCCGAATAATCACTTTTCAGGTAGAAAGAGCTCTCGGTCTTTTCTATTTGCAAGGAAATAAGAACTAAAAATGATTTTTTGGTATATATTGGCCAAGGTAAGCCCGGTTAGTTTCGGCGGTGTTTTTTGGTAATTAGGACACAAAAATGAAGACCATCTCAGAATCGCTCCTCAAAGACCATAATTTAACGCGGGAAGAATATGACCGAATTACCGCCCTCATCGGTCGAGAACCGAACCTGACGGAATTGGGCATCTTTTCTCTTATGTGGTCAGAGCATTGCAGTTATAAGAGCTCAAAAATTCACTTAAAGAATTTACCCACCACCGGTCCGCGAGTAATTCAAGGACCTGGAGAGAATGCCGGGATAGTTGATATAGGTGAGGGCTGGGCAGTGGTTTTTAAGATCGAATCCCATAACCATCCCTCTTTTATCGAGCCTTTCCAGGGCGCCGCTACTGGTGTTGGCGGCATTTTGAGAGACATTTTTACTATGGGCGCCAGGCCGGTGGCCCTTCTTGACTCCCTTCGCTTTGGGCCTCTCTCTGACCCCAAAAATAAAGCCATAATGGAAGGCGTCGTCTCGGGTATATCTTCCTACGGGAATTCCATCGGTGTGCCCACTGTTGGCGGCGAGGCAATATTCCATCCTTGTTATAGCCTCAATCCCTTAGTTAATGTTTTTTGCTTAGGGCTGGCCAGGAAAGAAAAAATTTTCTACGCGCGGGCTGGTTCCCCCGGGAATGCCGTTATCTATGTGGGCGCCAAAACCGGTCGGGATGGTATTCATGGCGCCACCATGGCCTCGGCTGAATTCGGCCGGGAGACAGAGCATAAAAGACCCAATGTTCAGGTCGGTGACCCCTTTAAAGAAAAGCTTCTCCTCGAAGCCTGCTTAGAGGTGATGGAAAAGGACCTGATCGTGGGCATTCAGGACATGGGCGCGGCTGGCCTCACCTGTTCCACGACCGAGATTGCGGCCAAATCGGGCACAGGCATAAGGGTCAACCTGGACCTTGTTCCGCAGCGCGAGCTGGAGATGACTCCCTATGAAATCATGCTTTCCGAGTCTCAGGAAAGGATGTTAATCATAGCCAGGCCAGAAAAAGTGGCTGAAGTCATCGAGGTGTTTGCCAAGTGGGACCTGGATGCTATCGTTATCGGAGAGATAACCCAAGGCGGTCATTTGGAAGTTTTCTTTAAGGGAGAAAAAGTAGTTGATGTGCCAGTTTCCGCGGTCGTCGACCTCTGCCCTGTCTATGACCGAGCCCAGGAAAAACCTACTTTTCTTGCATCTCTAAATAAGCTGGAGACAGAGGCCTTGGATTGGAGGCAGAATTTTAACCATACTTTCTTAACTTTACTTGGCCATCCCAATATTGCTAACAAAAAGTGGATTTTCCGGCAATATGACCATATGGTCCAAACAAACACTGTCCTTTTGCCTGGAGCTGATGCCGCTGTCCTGAGGCTTAAAGGTTCCAAGAAGCTTTTGGCCATGACCCTCGACGGCAACGGCCTTTATTGTTATCTTAACCCCAGGCAGGGGGGAAAAATTGCCGTAGCGGAAGCGCTTCGTAACCTGGCTTGTGTGGGGGCAATACCCTTGGGTATAACCAACTGCCTTAACTTCGGTAATCCTGAAAAGCCGGAAATAATGTGGCAATTTGCGGAAGTGGTAGCCGGCATGGCTGAGGCTTGCCGCTTTTTTGAGGTTCCCGTAACCGGGGGAAATGTGAGCTTTTATAATGAAACTGAAGGAAGACCGATTTACCCCACCCCCGTTATCGGAGCAGTCGGTCTGATTGAAAGTCCTGATTACCTATGCCCGCCTGGTTTCCAGGGAGAAGGAGAGCTGGTGGCCCTGGCCGGAGAAAACAAAGAAGAGTTGGGGGGCAGCCTGTATTTACAGCTGAGGTTCGGGTTAGAAAAAGGGATGCCTCCGGAAATTGACCTGGAGGCAGAAAAGCGGCTGCACCTCTTTGTCCGGGAGGCGATTAAGAAAGGATGGCTGAGCTCGGTTCATGATACTTCGGATGGCGGGCTGGCCGTCTCTTTGGCCGAAAGCTCCTTCCTTAGTCCCCAAAAATTCGGTTTTGAAGTGAGGCTCCAAGACTCCCTCCGCCCCGACGCTCTCCTCTTTGGGGAAGGTCAATCAAGAATGGTCCTCAGTTTTAAAGAAGAAAATTTCAAAGCCCTGGAAGCCTTGGCTCAAGAAATGGCTGTGCCTCTTAGGGTTTTAGGCCGAGTGAAGGGAGACCATCTCCGGATCTACCATCAGGGGAGCCTCCTGGTCGACATTCCTTTATCTGAAGCTTATCTCGCCTGGAAAGAAGCGCTAAATAAAGCCATGGCGATTGGGTAGGATGGGTTAAAAATTGCGGAAAAAGAGGGGCCAACTAACATTAATCCTTTCCCTCTCTTTGCTTTTTTCGCTTCTTCCTTTCCGGTTATGGGGTATCGAGGTTTCCTTGATCCTGGCCGGAGGGTTCAGCAATTCTTCTTTCAACCTCGTCAATCGAAGTTTGGACGGCTGGGCAGAAAAAATTAGCCGCGAGGCCTCTCTGGCTGGATGGACCATCAACCAGGGTTCAACACCGCAGCTTAAAAACGGAATAGAAACAGAATGGGGAGTCCTCGTCCACCTGAGCTCGAGGGTCGCCCTTTCTCTAAGCTCCGGGTTCGTTCATTTTGAGCTCAGCGAAAAAGATATTTCTCTGGTGGTTAAAAAAGAAACTGAAACTTACGTCTATTCTCGACCAACGAAGGCCAGCGCTATTCCTATCTCTCTCAATCTATCCTATTTTCATCCGCTTAGCGCCAAACTGCGCTTCTATTTTAAGGCGGGAGGTGGGCTTCTTTTTGGCCGTTACATTGACCGGGAGGCCAGCCGTCGCCAGGTTGACCTGAAGTATGTCTACCCCGCTTATCAAAACGCTACCGCTACTTCGCCTTTGCTTCAGGCCGGAGGCGGGCTTCATTTTCAGCCGGAAGCTTCGATGGGCTTCTTCATTGAATTTAGCTACCGATTGGTCAGGATGACCGCCTTTGAAGGCAAGAATAAAGCTGGGGCTCAAGGTCCGCTTGAGTACTACGAGGAATATCTTCCCCAGTTTGATTTTTGGCAACCCCGAGTCGTTATCCTTACTGCGGAGCCTGACCCGCAATTAACACGTTCTAAGCAGCGGGCGGTCGTTGATTTCAGCGGGTTTTCAGTTAAAATAGGCATAACTGCCAAATTTTAACCCTTTCTGGGTGGAGAAACCATGGCCGAAGAGATTTTCCGAAGTCCCAAGAAAAGGGGCCGTTTGGCTGTATTTCTTTCTGGTCGAGGCTCCAATTTTCGGGCGATCCATGATGCTATCCTCGCCGGTCGAATTAACGCTGACATCGTCCTTGTTTTCAGCAACCGGCCTGAGGCCCCAGGCATAGTCATCGCTCGAGAAAGGGGTTTGGAAACCCTGATTCTTAACCCCAAACTTTTTCCTAATCGGGAGGAGTATGACCGCGAAATTCTCAAGGAATTGCTCAAAAGAGAGGTCGACCTGGTCTGTTTGGCCGGTTACATGAGAATTCTCACCCCTGTTCTTTGCCAGGCCTTCCGCCATCGCATCATGAACATTCACCCGGCCCTTCTTCCGTCCTTTCCCGGGTTGGAGGCGCAGAAACAAGCTCTCGAGTGGGGCGTGAAATACTCTGGGGCAACAGTTCATTTTGTCTCCGAGCAAGTCGACATGGGACCAATCATCCTCCAGGCAGTGGTTCCGGTCCTGCCAAACGATACTGAGGATAGCCTGGCGGAGAGGATTCTAAAAGAAGAACACCGAATTTACCCCGAGGCGGTGCGGCTCTTTTTTGAAGGGAAACTCGAAGTACGAGGCCGCCGCGTTTTTGTCCTCGATTCTTAATTTTTAAGGCGGGCCCTTTTCCCCTTCTTAAATCAGGCTTATAGAAGATTAAGGAGAAAGAAAATGAGCTCAGATGACCTCAAACAGCTGGCCAAAGAACATTTTGATTATCTCAAGAAAGGCACGGTCGAAATCATCCAGGAAGAGGAACTTCTTAACCGGTTGGAGCGGTCGCTTCGCCAGCGCCAACCGCTTCGGGTTAAAGCTGGGTTTGACCCGACTGCCCCTGATATCCATCTTGGCCACACCGTTCTTTTAAGAAAGATGAAACACTTCCAGGATTTGGGCCATGAAGTTATTTTTTTAATCGGCGATTTTACTGGCCTCATCGGCGACCCCACCGGTCGTTCGGCCACCCGGCCACCAATGACCAGGGAGGATATTAACCGCAATGCTGAAACTTACCGCCAGCAGATTTTTAAAATCTTGGACCCCGCTAAGACTATTGTCGATTTCAATTCTCGGTGGTTGGGGACGCTTACCAGCTTTGAGATTATTAATTTAACCGCCAAATACACTGTCGCCCGCCTGTTAGAAAGAGATGACTTTGCCGAGCGGTTAAGAGAGGGAACGCCTATTTCAGTCCATGAAATTCTTTATCCTTTAATGCAGGCTTATGATTCAGTGGCCCTGCGAGCCGACGTGGAGTTGGGCGGAACTGACCAGAAATTCAACCTCTTAGTTGGCCGGGACATCCAGCGAGAATTCGGCCAGGAACCCCAGGTCGTGATTACCATGCCTCTTCTGGAAGGTTTGGACGGTGTAGAAAAAATGAGTAAATCCCTTGGTAACTATGTAGGCATAACTGAGCCGCCAGGGGAAATCTTCGGCAAAATCATGTCTATCTCCGACCAGCTCATGTTCCGCTATTATGAACTCCTCACCGATATGAAGATAGACCAAATCGAAGCCTGGAAAAAAGAGGCCGCTACTGGACAGGTCAACCCCCGCGACCTTAAAGCGCGTTTAGCCGGGCTCATCGTCAAGGATTTCTGGGGCGAGGAAGAAGCCCGGCGAGCCGCTGAAGAATTCGACCGGGTTTTTCGGCACAAAGAGCTGCCCCAGGAAATGACCGAAATCATCCTTTCCTTGGCGGAAAAAACTCCCGAAGGTAAGCCTACTAATTCTATAAATATAATCGATTTGATAGCCAAAACTGGCCTTCTACCCTCGCGAGCTGAGGCCAAAAGATTAATCCGCCAGGGAGGGGTGGACCTTGACGGCAAAAGAGTCGACGACGTGGCCTTAATGGTCGATTTTTCGCCAACTAAGGAGCATATTTTGAGGCTGGGTAAGAAGAAATTTTTCCGGCTGCGTTGTCCGGATTAATTTAGCCCTCCCCCTATATTTGACAGGTAGAAAATAGCTAAATTTTTCGTTTCTTAGTCGCCCAGGGAATTAACTTTTAATAGTTCTTCGGACTTTCTTGTGGGCCAAAATAATATATTTTGATGAACCTTTTAGCTACCTCGCCCAGGCGAGTTTATTGTTCATGAGGCTAATTAGATGAATATAAATAAGATAACATGATGACGTGATGCACCTCCGCGGGGAGTTTGATAGACTCCCCGTTGGAAACTATTTACAAGGAGGTGCACGAATGAATTATCTTGGTATTGACCATCATCGTCAATACTCGCACATCACCTGGCTTAATG
>Ga0078972_1002083_pt1 | contig 57111 bp, 50 predicted proteins | sample YelNatPaOPGAMG01_FD_67568 | JGI IMG/M metagenome (GOLD analysis project Ga0078972, IMG submission 67568) | Hot spring thermophilic microbial communities from Obsidian Pool, Yellowstone National Park, USA - OP-RAMG-01 (SPADES assembly) (version 2) | ecosystem: Environmental > Aquatic > Thermal...
TTAAAAAACTGAAAATAGATATAGAAGAACTTCCTGATGGATTCTGTGTATATGGTCCTAAGATACCAGAAGGAACTGATGTGGAAAGCTACAATGACCACAGAATTGCTATGGCATTGGCTATAGCAGGTTTAGGGGCAAGATCAAATATAAAGATACACAATCACGAGTGTGTAGATATATCATTCCCAGGATTTTGGGAACTCTTAAGCGAGTTATGAATAGGTAGGAGAGACGGGCTAGAAAGCCATTAGCCTTTACTTTCTTTATATTTTATGAGAAAATGTCTGTAGAGTTAAAAATAAATTTTAAGGGAGGGATATAGATGTCTGAAAAGTGGCTTGTTGAATCTATGGATATGGCTTGTCAGAAAGGAAAGGGACTTTGGGCAGACTCGCTTTTTGATGCCCTGGAAGGGATTACTCCTGAACAGGCGGGATGGAAGCCTGAAGGGAAGGATGTCCGTTCTATACAAGAGATAGTAAACCATATAATATCTGGAAAAAGATTCCTGCTCTCTGTGCTTGAGGGGAAGAAACCATCATATGAGGAGTCAGGAGGGGGTTCTCTTTCTTGGGAAGGGGTCGTAGAAGAGCTGACAGATGTTCACAATAGGGTTATCTCTATGCTAAGAGAGAGGGATATCAATCTAGATGAGAAACTTCCAGGGGGAGATTCTACCTGGGGAGAGCTTCTTTACGGGGTTCTTGCCCACGATTGTTATCATACAGGACAGATTATACTCCTTAAAGGACTCCAGGGGATATAAGGGATAAACTGTGAGAAACCTAAAGATATACCTTCTATTATATGCACTTATTTTTTTACTTTTATCTTTATGTAGCCCTGTTTTGGCTGACAAGGGTTCGGTTTCACCATCGCCTGTCAGACTATCTCAGGATTCCCAAAGAGCAATCATTATGCATAATTCTGAAGAAGAGGTATTGATCTTGGGCACTGAATTAAGGGCTGAAAAGGAAACTGATGTTTTAGAATTTATTCCTTTCCCTTCAGAGCCAGAAGTTAAACTGGCTGCTGGTGATCCCTTTAAAGAGATAGAACGACTGATGGTTGAAGAAAAAGGTATAGAGCTTATAAATAGGGAAGCCTCTAAGGGTGGAGGTGCTGAAACAGTTCCGGTAGAGATTAAATTGAGTGAGAAGATAGGTCTTCATGATGTTACTGTTATAAAGATAAATGATATCTCAGGCTTTACCCAGTGGGTTGAAGAGTTCTTCAATAGGAAAGGGATTAAGGTGGTAAGTGATCTAAGTGGTTTTTATAAGAATGCAGAAGATTATACCTCAAGAGGAATTAATTATTTTGTTTTCGACTACGTTTCAATAAAAACGCAGAAGCGTACAATAGAGCCTCTGGTTTATAGGTTTAAAACTAACAGGGTCTATTATCCCCTTAAAACCTCAAATATTATAGGTGGAAACGGTATAGTAGACCTGATCTTTATTCTTCCAGGAAGTTTTTCCAAAGAGGATTATTTTAGATTAAGTGATGATATGAGAAATATCTTTGAACTCAGTAATTCGGCGAGGGTCTATCCAGAAGAGCTGGAGAAGATCTATCCTGGAGCCAGTGAATTCTTCTCTAAGGTAGATAAGATATTCATCCAGATGATGAGATACGCCGGACCGTACAATTTTCAACAGGACCTCTATTATGACACCTCTAAACTTGAGCCTAGGTCTTATGCCTGGGAGATGGAATTTCTTTTTGGTTATGACCTGATACCAGTCGATGATGAGGAAGAATATAGAAGAAGGGTATTCTATGAATATCCATACTTTAACGATTTTGAATATGATGTTTATAGTGTGCTCTTTAGTTCTAATGAGCTTGAAGGAATTATCCCTAAAGATATAAAACTAGGACAAACTACTATAAAGAAGAAACTCCAGATGGACCTTGCCAAACAATTAGGGCGTGCTGTAATAGAGGATTTTAATATCAAAAACGAAAATGAGTATTTGCTGGATGAATATTGGCTATCAAGAGTTCTAAAGAAGACCCCTGATAAAAGAGTAACTATTAGGCTAAAAGATGCCATAGATTCTACAGGTGAAGTGATTTATATCTCTAGAGTAGGCTTCAATATGAATAAAACCAAGGCATTAGTGTATGTAAAAAAGGTTAATGATAACGCTACTGAGGCAGAGTATCTTATTGTCCTTGAGAGGAAAGGCTGGAATCAGAAATGGAGGGTCAAAGCAAAGCTTAGCCTTTCGCCCCTATGAAGTGGGTAGTTTCTGCCTTATCCTGCACCTCCACCTCCTCCGCCTCCACCTCCGCCCCCTCCTCCACCAGAGAATCCTCCGCCAGACCCGGATGAAGGCGGACTGTAGTGAGCTGCAGAATGTACCGCAGAGGAAAAGTCGTTTATTACACTGGAGAGAGCCAGTGTTCCTGTCCCCCCAGAATACATCATAATCACTGGATAATGACTGTACTGTTCTATGCTGGGGATAATAATTCTCATACTAGAGAGGACTTTATCTGCTACTCCCAGAGATGTTCCATACACTAGAAATTCCTCCCATAGAATTAAAGATTCCGGAGGCATAGCCTTTATCTGACTAAAGTCACTCAGAAATTTTCTCAAATTATTCCATCTTGTATAATGCAGCGCTCCTTCTTCTGTCCTTTTTGCAAAACCAGGCTTAAATATAAGAGAGACAATTATTCCCATAATTCCTCCCACTATCAGTCCTATTGAAGCACCTAAGAGAAGAAATTTTGATAGACTATAGGGTATAGAAAGCAATACGAGCGAAACTATAATAAGAATTATCCCTGATCCTAAAAATAAGCCTGATATAGTTAATGCCAGTTTATACCCCTTTTCATCAAAGAACTTCATCTCTTTTACTCGTGTCTTTACTGAATCTACCCATTGCTGGTAGAATCTTTGGAAGGATTCAGGATTATCCTTTATATGGTCTTTCAACCTTAGGAAGGAGATGTTTCCTTCTCTATCCTTCACTCTTTCTATATAGTCTAACATATAGATTTCAAATGGTTCTAACGGGCTTCTGTCTTTTTCTGTTAGAGATAAGAGATAGTCTTCTCCAATATGGACCATATTTATATAACCTTTATGAATGAGATCAAGTAAGGTAGCAGTAAAATCCTTTGTACCTGGGCTCATACTTCTTAGGTTCATAAGTGCACCTACAATTGCTGGAGAGTACCTATATGGAATTTCACGTTCGTATATACCCTGATAGTTTATTTTTGGTTCTTTGCCATACTGAAAGTATAGGTATATCAAGAGCACAATCATACATAAGATTATTCCTAATCCTGCACTTGCCCCCGCACCCATATACATTCTTTCTTTTTCTGTAAGCTCAGTAAAAGTCTCTTCTTCTTTTAAAATCCTTTCTAATCCATTCTCATTTATTCTATTAGCCCCATTATAAGAACTAAGAATTTCAGGAGGGAAGAGGGCTCTTATCTCTACCCACTGATGAGGGGGGATATTCTCTGTTTCTAGAGAGAAACCATCTAAAGAATTAAAGATAGATACATTACCTGGTAGTCTGGGATGTCCCCATATATAAAGTCCTTCTTTAGACCTTAATCGTTTTGGAAGAATTATTGTAGCATTGAGTTTACCAACCTTTACATCCCAACCCTCTGGCCATACCTTCCAGTAGAGCTCTGCTGTATCGTAGTATACTTTTAAGGCATTTCGCATCTTATAGGATACATTAAAGGTTTTCTCTTCATTTAGAGCAGAGAAATCCCATCTTATTCTTAATACATTTCCTCTAGATTCTACAGAAAAAGGTCTAGTTCCAGAGATATCTTCTATAACTACCCCTTCTTTAGGGATGTCTATATAGGCATAAGAAAATTGACCATTAAAAGAGAATCTCAAAGAATAATTCCATAAAAGAGAGCCATCTTCAAGGATGTTTATCTTACAATCTACTTCCGGAAGCCAATAGCTCTTTGATATTGCAGGTTTAAGAAAAGAAAGAAGCACAGATAAAGATATAAATAGAATTAATGTCCACTTTAAATTTTTATCCATATAGAGATGATATCATATTTATTGAACTCTGCCAATACCGAGTATTTTTATTACTGATCTATCACCACCTATACCGGGAGAGATTTCTATCTTTACTTCTGAGCTTTGTCCTTTTAAAAGTCTAGAAACTAGTGAACCGATAGTTTCTCTCCCATAATTTATAGCATAGTTCTTCGCATCTTCAAACTCAGAAAATCTTCTATCTAGTCCGTTTATTCTATAACCCTTTATTTCTGCTCCTACTACTATAGGGACGATCTCAAGCTCCAATACCCTTAAAACCCTACCAGAGCCTGCTCCTACTGCATTTGCCACTTCGTAGTGTTCTGGGACTATTGCTTCTGTATGGAGTAGTTTTGCTACATCATAGATAAAACTCTTTATTGGTGCGCCGATACCCACTATAGGCATCGGGAGGGAAAATTCTGGCATTATATGTCTAAAATCTCCTGTGATACTACTATTTATAATAGAACCTAATAATCCTTCCAGGTTATCATCTTTATAATCTATCAGGAATAGATATCTTAGTATCTCTATAGTCATCTTTTTTATGATAGATTTCTTGATAAGTTGGGCTATATTCTCTTGAAGATTAGAAAATGCTCTCGTAGCCATAGCTCCTGCTTCTACATCACCTATCTGACATTCACCGGCATAATTGAGCACATCTGTAGGTGTAAATCCTGACCTTATTATTATTCCCATCTCTTCTAATCTTTGGATGGCATTATTGAGGATATATGGATGACTCAGATTACAGATCCTTGTTGCCTCTTCGATAGAAATAGGCTCACTATTTAGATTATTTAGAAGTTTCTCTTCTATCTGATTTAAATCAAATGAGGGTTCTCTTAATTTTAATATAAACTCATTTGGAGGAACTAAAGAAGAGTCTACTTTAATTTTGAGTTTTTTCTTTATATCTGGAAATATTGAGCTTAAGATAGAAATAGGAATAACTCTTGTTGGACCTATCTCTATAGAATCTCTATAAGGATAGATTCTACTATCTCCTCCAAGCCCTACTGTTCTCATCTTTAGGGAAGGTAATAACAGGTCCCAAGTGCCTACCTTGGCTCCCTCTTTAGATAGCATAGGGACAGAGTTTTCTATTAGAGAGATGTCCGTAGTTGTTCCTCCCATATCTACTACTATTCCATTTTCAATACCAGATAGGAATACCCCTCCAATAGAGCTTGCTGCGGGTCCTGAAAGGACTGTTTTTATTGGCTTCTCCATAGCCTCTTCAACATCTACTATCGAGCCATCAGCATTTACTATAAAGACATTTGCATCTATCCCTTTTTCTTTCATTACATCCTGGACATCTTTTATAAATCTTGAGATAGATGGAATAAGCGAGGCATTAAGAGCAGTAGTTATAGCCCTTTTGATTGAATTTAACTCACCAGATAACTCATGTCCGCATACTACTGGATAAGAAGACTTCTCTTTAAGAATACTTTTTGCCATTTCTTCATACTTTGGATTTATAGGACTCATATACCCGGAGATAGCAACTGGATACTCGTGTTCTGGTATTTTCCTTAATCCCTCTATATCAAGAGGAAGGACTTCATTCCCAGATATATCTATCATTCCATCTACAAATTCAAGCTCTAGCCAGCCAGGAATTTTTATAGATTTTAAGAAAAAATTCCTGTCATATCCAATAAGGACTTCTTTAACTTTCTCAAGTCTTCTTAATTCGACTATTGAATTTGTGGCTAGTGTGGTAGAAAGGATGACACTGGAGACCTCACTTAGAAAGTCCTTATTCAGTTTTTCGATGCTCTCTTTTATCCCCACCATAAGATTATAGTGAGTAGTTAGCGCTTTCCCCTTTGAAACAACCTTATCATTATCTAGCAGTACAGCGTCTGTATAGGTTCCTCCAGTGTCAATCCCCAATATCATAGTTAACTCCCTATAGCACTTTCTTTATGGCTTCTATCGCCTGATCTGTAGACATATTACGGATATCTACGCCAGTGTGCTTATTTCTGTCAAACCCTGCAGATTCAAATGCGTCTCTAAACATCTTCTTCTGCATATTTGGATCACATCCTGCAACTACAATTTTCTCTAATTCTCCATCTATACCACTTAGAAGTGTCTTGAGATATTCATCTCCATCTGTAGCGCATAGTTGAGGATGGATAGCAACAAAATCAACGAGATTCTCTCTCCTTAAGGAATTTATCACCTCAAATATATCCATCTGGTGAAATGATGGACAAGTCCCTTGACATACACATAGAAGTAGTCCTTTCTTCATTTTACTTCCTCCTTCCGTCTCCATAATAAGATATAGCATCAGCGTCGCATAATTTTTGACAACCTCTGCAGAATTCTACACACTCATCTGGATTCATAACGAGAGGTTTATCCCCATCTATACTGAATACTCCATGAGGGCAGAAGTTAGCACAGACCAAATCCCCTACGCATTTAGTATAATCTATAATAGGATACCAGTTCTTAGCCATTTGTTTATCCTCCTTGTATTTTAGACAGTTCTTTTATCCTTTCTAGGATAATTTCTCTCATAATTTCTACAATGTCTCCTATCCTCTCATTGTTTAGTGAGTACTGAATCTTATTCCCAATCCTTTTAGTAGTGACTAGTCCACTATCCTTAAGGATGCTTAGATGTTGGGAGATAAGTGGCTGTCGTTCCCCAAGTCTTTCAGCTAATTCACAAACACAGGTCGGCTCTTCTTTAAGGACTAAAATGATCTTTAGCCTCAAGGGATGCGCTATAGCATTAAAACTATTCACTATTAAACTTAAGAGTCTATCATTATATTCATATAATACCATATAATAAGGATATCACAATTTAAAAAAATTTTCAAGCCCCTGTTAATTTTAAAAATATTAGTGTAAAATACTAGCTTATAGAAGATTACTTTATGAAAAGGAGGGACTATGACGCATAGAGAAAGACTGCTTAGATGTCTTAAAGGGGAATCTGTTGATAGGATTCCAGATTTTGAGTTTGGGGCTTGGGATCAGACTATAGAGAGGTGGCATAATGAGGGTCTTCCTGAAGAGTATACTGGAGAGGATGCCTCTATAGATTACTACTTTCATACTGATAATATCGAATATGGTCCTATGCCTTATGTTAGAGTTGGACTTCTTCCTGGATTTGAATACAAGGTTCTTGAGGAAAAGGATACCCATATTGTAGTTCAAGATGGTGATGGAGCTATAGCTGAGATGATGAAGCCTGAATATGGGGCATCGATTCCAAAGTATTTAAGGTTTGCTATAGAAACTAGAAAGGATTGGGAAAGGATCAGAGATGAAAGATTGAATCCCGACGATCCTCGAAGGATTCCAGAGAATATAGATGAATTATGTAAGCTTACATATGATGCTGATTATCCAATATTTATCCAGTGTGGTTCACTCTATGGATGGATAAGAAATTGGATGGGCGTTGAGAGACTCTCAGTAACTTTATATGATGACCCTGAATGGGTCGAGGAGATGATGGAACATTTAACTTTGATTATGCTTAAAGTATATGAAAAGATTGCTGGGAAGTGCAAGATAGATATGGGGCTATGGTGGGAAGATATGTGTTATAGACAGGGACCTCTTATCTCGCCAGCAATGTTCAAGAAGCTTATGGTTCCAAGATATAAAAGGGTGACTGATTTCCTCAGACAGGAAACTGGATGTGAATTTCATATGTTGGATTGTGATGGAAATATAAATCAGCTTGTGGGGCTATGGCTTGATGGTGGAATAAATGTTATGTTCCCTCTTGAGGCAGCTCATACTAATGCATATAAGATATCTGATGAGTTTGGAAAGAAGGTTGCCTTGAGGGGTTATTTTGATAAAAGGGCGCTTATATCAGGAAAAGAGGCTATAGATAGAGAATTTGAAAGGCTTATGCCTCTTATTAAAAGGGGTGGCTTTATACCTCATACAGACCATAGGGTTCCTCCTGATGTGTCTTGGGAGGATTACAGATACTATAGGAGGAAAAAGTGTGAGCTTATAGGCAAGGAGTATAGAGAAGGAGAGATAGAGGACCTAGAGAGATTTAAAAATTACAGGGTTACTTTTCTAGGATAGTTTTTATACTTAGAAAGGAGGAGCTTTTCTTATAAAACTTCTTCTAAGGTCGTTTATAGAATAGGCTCCTTCTTCCTTTATTCTAGGCAGGAATATCCTAGATGATAGTAGTCTGAGGATAGAAGAAAGGATAAAGAGGTAATGATAATCGGAAAGGTGAAAATGTATTGTGTTTTCTAAGAGAGAAGATATTAAAGGGGATATGTTTTCTATAAAATAACCACCGATAATATAGGCTATAGCATTCCCAACGACCCCAACAAAGAAGTTAAGTACTGCAATATACATAGACCTGTTCTCATCAGGAGATAGGGAGAGGGCAAAGTTATTATAAGTTAGGTCTACTCCGGGCCAAAATAGACCAGCCAGGAGTTGGATCAAGATAATGAGATATAACCAGCTATGTGGGGTAGTAAAACACCATAACAGAGGGAGGAATGAAACGGTAGTGGTACATATGAGAGCAACAGGTTTATTGCCAAATCTATCGATCATCCTTCCCCACACCCTTACAAATATTACTGTGGCTAGGTTTGACACCAACTGTGCATAAAGGGCAATTTCAAAGTAACTCATTTTTAAATACTTTATCATATAGAGATTAAAATAGGGTGATGCTATGTTTAGACTAAAACTCCAGGCTATAGAGAAAAGGAGATATTTTGAGAAATAATTATGAGATAGGACCCTTCTAAAGATATCCAGGATATTTTCTCTTATCTCATTATTAGCTTTCATTGGTGGGTCATCTACCTTTAAGTAACATAAGATATCTAATATGCCAAATAGGGTAGCAATTCCAAATATGATAGAGAATCCTAATATCCCAGGGACAGTATCTAGAAATTTGCCTATGATAAGTCCACTGGTAAAAGAGACTATAGTTGAGAGCATACTTCTATAGCTAAAGAACCTACCTCTAATATCTAGAGGAACAAGGTCTCCCATCCATGACATAAATGTGACGTTCAAAAATGCTCCTCCTATAGAGCTAAACACCAGGATAGAGACGATAAGATAAAAAAGAATGTTCTTATTAGTTATGAGAAGAGGTAGAATGGCAACAAGAATCCATAATGCTCTGTTTATAAAACCACTCAGTATAAAGAGTCTCTTTCTTTTCTTTGTCTTTTCTAAGATAAACGAGGCAGAGATCTGGATTGCCCCACCAAGGACAGGCATAGCTAGCATAATACCGTAAAGGAGGTCTCCAAACCTTAATTCTTTGGCTAGGCCTGCAATAGGGGTTCCACTAGTTACATTAAGGAATACTACTCCAAAACAGATCCCTAAGACAACAAAATTTAAACTTCGATTCAGGTTCTTATCTTTGACAAACTCTGGAGATAATAATCTTCTCATAGAAAGAATTATAACATAGTATAAATATCTTTTTCACAAGGAAGATTGTATCTTTATTCTTCTAGTGCATCTAAGAGGGCTGTTCTAAATGCTTGATAATCTTTATATTCTAAGCTATATAATTCTTCGATATCTCTATTACAAGATGGGCTAAAGTCTAGGATATTTTTTGTTCTGAGTACCTTACTCCACAGATTCTCCAGTAACATCTGAGAGTCTTTTCTGGACTTTTTTAGCATCGATATTAGTTCGAAATCTTCTATCCCTCGTTTTAAGTTTTTATATCTCAATGAGAGTATAGGCCCACCCTTCCATGATGGGTATACAAAATTTGTATCACCAGCCTTCCAGTGTGGATACCTATAGGAGATTCTCTCCCTTGGCTTTTCTGGCCATACTGTGTAATTCCATCTTAGGAATCCATCAAAGCCTATGAATGCTGTAAGTATTCCTATTAATCTACTCTCTAAGAGAGGGGAGGAGATAAAGGTGTTCGGTTTAGGTGGCCAGCAGCATACATACCAGAGAAATCTACCTTTTATCTGTGTCTTTAACTCTTCTATCTCTTTCCATTTTTCGCAGACACAAGGTAATATCGGCACAAAGTCGTCGATCGCATCCTTGAACCTATCAATAAATTCCGAATGATTGATTGCAGCCTTAAACCTGAAACTAGGAGCAATCTCTTTGAGAAGATTCAACCTTCTATTGTATAACTCTACATCCCAGGGTTCGTCAGCTACAATCCTTACCTTTTCTATCAGTCCCTTCTCTATAAAAAATCGTTCAAGAGCCTTTATATACTCCTTTACCTCAGTAGCGGTTCTTATGTATTTGTAGGCTCCGTCAGCCCTGTCATAATATCTAAGTCTTATCGCATCTGGATAATCCGTTACTATGCTATTATATCCATTTTCAGGGTCTGTCCAAATATTTATTAGTCCAAATACTTCAATCTCCTTATTGATCCCATAAGAGAAACACATATCTATGTATCTTTCAATAATAGAAAAATCATAGATATAATTGCCTTTTTCATCTCTTTCTATCCTTGCCATATTATATTCGAAAAGGTCTGAAGGATAATTTTTTACTCTAAAACATCTCTGTCCTGACCATGGTATCTCAGAGGCTATAATTGTAATTGCTTTCTGTCCTAGGTCGGCTAGACTTTTTACATACCTTTCTATTACCTGAAAGTGTTCATCACTCCAAAGATGTACCTCATGCTTTCTGGCAATATTTGATAGATGCTGCCACAGGTCTAGATGAAAATTAAAATCCTTTGGTTCGGGTAAGACCACATTCTTTACAATAAGATTAATGTTGAGGTTTTTTATATTCCTTTCGTCATCAAACATTGATTGTGTGTATATCTTTACTTCTCCTTTGTAAATACCTGGCTTTGTATCTTTAGGAATTATGATTTCTATCCATACAGGTTGAACACTTCCTTTAGAAACATATACTACTTCCTCTTCAAGAAGGAGGTCTGCTTTATAGATTCTATCGTCATCTTCTATAAAGCCAATGGGATATATCTTTATTATTGCATTTGGGATACCATCTATCCTACAACTTACTCTGATGTTTGGCAATTGCCCCTTTGGGGAAAATACAGCCCTTTTACCAGCTGATAACATAAAATCTTCGTTCGATTTTATAAAGAGCTGAAGGGCTATCCAGTCCATCTTAGCAGAGACTAGAGAGACCTCTGAATTTTCAAATATCTTAGGGTCTTCTAATCCATCTATTCCGTACTGATACTTGTAACTTTCATCCATTAAACCACATAGGATTTCCATAATCTCACCTCTCCTCTATCTTTTATATAACCAGCATCTGACCCAATGTTTATTTGCTATCTCTACCTCAGGAGGGGATTCGTTACATATGTCCATCCTGTGGCTACACCTTGGTGCAAATCTGCATCCTCTAGGAGGATTGATCAGGTCTGGTGGCTCCCCAGGAGGAACCTCTTTTATTATCCTTCGATTGTTAGGGTCAGGTTCAGGGATACTGGAAAGCAATGCCTTAGTATAAGGATGGAAGGGCTCTCTAATGAGGTCTTTAGTTAACGCCTTTTCTACAATCTCTCCAGCATACATTGTAAAGATCCAATGGGTGAATGTTCTTACCGTTGCCAAGTCATGAGTTATATAGATAAGACTAGTGTTTAACTTTTCCTGCAGATTCTTGAGTAACTCTAAGACCTCTACCCTTACCGAGACATCAAGCATAGAGACAGGTTCATCGGCTACTACCAGCTTTGGTTTAGTAATAAGTGCCCTAGCTATGACTACTCTCTGCATCTGCCCTCCACTAAGCATATGAGGATATTTTGAGATAAAATCTTCTACTGGGGTCAATCTCACCTCTTCTAACATCTTAAATATCAGTTCTCTTCTCTCTGACCTATTACCGAGATTGTGGATGATGAGGGGTTCTTCAAGTATTCTATATATATTAAAATGCGAAGGCAATGCTCCAAATGGGTCCTGCTGAACAAGACCTGTTGCCTGCCTATACCACTTGATGTTATTAGAATCTACATTGGTTATATCTTTATCTTCAAAGAATATCTTTCCTGAGGTAGGTTTATATAATCTCAAGATAGTCTTACCTAATGTGGTCTTTCCACTCCCACTTTCACCGACTAGAGAGATAGATTCCCCTTTATTTAATGTAAGATTCACATCCTCTACTGCCCTAACATACATAGGGCGTGATAGGAATCCCTTTCTGATTTCAAACCATACCTTTAGATTTTCTACTCTTAATAGTTCATCATTCATCTTTATCCCCTCTAGCCAGATAACACTTTGCAAAATGGTTACCACTTACTCTAAATATGGGAGGTTCTTTTGTCTTACAGATATCCATAGCAAATGGACACCTTGGATGGAATCTACATCCTTTTGGCAGGTTTATAAGACTTGGGGGTGAACCAGGGATAGACTTTAAATCTTTATCCTCTTTTAAGGTTGGAACACTTTCCAGGAGAAGCTTGGTATATATATGAGACGGATTATTATAAAACTCTTCTACAGGGCTTATCTCTACGATCTCCCCTGCGTACATAACAGCCATTATATCAGCCAGCTCACTAGTAAGAGCAATATCATGTGTTATAAATATAAAACTCAGTCCCAACTCACTTTTTAATGCCTTTAATAGATTTATTATATTCTCCTGAGTAATAATATCTAAGGCAGATGTTGGCTCATCTAAGATTATAATCTTCGGATTTGTGATTAAAGCCATCGCTATTACTGCCCTCTGTTTCATACCGCCGCTTAGTTCGAAGGGATACCTTTCTGCAAAGGCTTCAGATATTCCCACAAGAGAAAGGATCTCTTTCCCCCTCTTGAAGGCAGATTCTCTATCTATCCCATAGTGGACCATTAATGGCTCTGCCACTTGATATATCACCTTTAATACCGGGTTTAAAGAGTTCATAGCTCCTTGAAAGACCATAGAGATTTCTCGCCAGAGGATCTCCTTTCTAAATGTATCTTCAGTTAAAGCCAATATATTCTTATCATTTATTATTATCTCCCCATCTACACTCTTTATGTTCCTTGGGAATAGGCGAATGAGTCCTCTACCAAGGGAACTCTTACCACATCCTGACTCCCCTACTATTGCTAATGTCTCTCCCCTTTTTACCTCAAAGTTTACTCCATTTACTGCCTTTACTTCTCCTTTTTTCGTTCGATAAGAAATATTTAGGTCCTTTACCTTTAGAACCACTTCATCCATAAGATTTCTCCTATAACTCTTTTAACTTGGGATTCACGATTCTGTCTAATACAAAACCTAACAGGGAGAATGATATAGCGGTAAGAATGAGGAGGGCAGAAGGTATTATCACCCAATATACATAGCCCTTATATAATGCCCCATTCTGAAATGCGTCCTCTAGAACTCTTCCCCAAGTAGGCTGGGTAGGGTCTAGTACTCCAAATAAAGCAAGGATTGCCTCTAGGAATACATAAACAGGGACTGATGCTACCAGATTAGGAATTACAGGAGGAAGTATCTTTGGGATGATATATAAGAATATTATCCTCCAGTTACTGGCTCCATATGCCTGTGCTGCTTCTATATATGGAAGATTTTTCACCTGAAGTACCATAGCCCTGGTAGTTTTTATCCCAGACCCGAATATACTTAGTATTATTACAACAAAGAGGAGGCTCCATATGCTAAGCTTATAGAAGAGAGATATCATTATCATAATAGGCAAGAAAGGTAGAACCATATATATTTCTGTTAACCTTTGGATTATAGAATCTGTAATACCACCAAACCAGCCACTGATAGAGGCAATAATTAACTCTAAGAAAGTGATGCTTAAAGAAGCCCCAAGTCCGAATGACAAGTCGAGGGGCGTTCCCCAGAGAAGGGCTATCTGTATAGGCCTCCTTAAGTGGTCTGTCCCTGCTATTCCATAGAGTTTTCCATATATTACTAATTCTCCACTTAGGGAATCATTCTTATTGGCAAACTTTGTGTCAAGAGTGATTTTATAATCTCCTTTAAGTACCTCTAATTTATCTGAATATTTCATAAATAGAGCCCTTGGTACAGTTATTGAAAAATCTATAGGTTTTCCTATTTTAGAAGCGATATCAGTACTTAACCTGTTTTCCAATGAAAAGTTGTTACTAAGATAGAGTGTATCTTCTTCCGACCTTATAGTATGTTCTTCTAATAGCATCCTTTCCCCGTCTGGTTTTTCCCAATAAATCTTTACTATAGGTGGGTCTCCAGAATATTTGGCTTTAAAGAATATATTTATCTCTGTGGGGAAATCGTCATAGGTGAATGAAAATTCTTTATGGATAGGATTACCTTCGTTGCTATTAAAGGTTACATCTATATTCCTTGGTAGATTCTTACCTGAAAATAACCCCCACCATACAGGTACTGCATTCCTTGGTTTCTTCAGATGAGCGCTACTACTATTCCATTCCCTTATAGCTTCACTATAAGGAAAAGCTACTACAGTATAGATGGTGATTCCTAGAAAGAATAATAAGATTATTAGAGAAGCTACCCCAGCCTTATAACTTAAAACCTCTTTTAAGATACCTCTAAGGGTATATTCAGAAACGACCTCATTATTGATCTTGTTATCTTCTTCCATATCTTATCCTTGTATCCTCATCCTTGGGTCTATAATCGCGTAAACTATATCTAGAATAAGTATTGTAATGGTCAAAAGATACGCATATATTACAGTTACACCTACTATTACTGGGGCATCAAAGTAACTTATTGCCTGCGACATCGTTTGACCTAGTCCTGGCCAATTGAAGATAAATTCAGTAACAATAGCTCCAGTCCAGGAAGATATTACGCTGAGAGCAAAACTTGTAATTATGGGAGGAAGAGAAGGACGCAAAATGTATCGATATTCTATCTGTCTGGGAGATAGACCTTTTGCTTTTGCTACCTCTACATAATCCTCAGTAGAATATATGAGGAAGAATGTTCTATTCTGATATATCCCTAGGAATAGGGATGCTATAATCCAGGATGTTAATGGGAGAACCATATGTTTAAGGACACTTAGAAAATAAGAGATAGTGCCTGATGGGGGAGGATAATCTACTAATCCTCCTGATGGGAGGATATGGAACCAGGAATAGAATATCATTATAAGAAATATCCCATAGAACCAGCCAGGTATTACTGAACTTGGGGATAGAGATATTACAAGCTTATCCCAAAATGAACCATATCTTCTTGAGAGTCTTAGACCTAAGAATAGTGTGAGCAAAAAATTAATCACTGTTGCAGTGGTAAAGAGTAGGACTGTTACTGGAAGTCTTTCTAGGATTATTGACTTTACCAATGTAGAGCCACTATCACTTGTCATATACATAGCTCTCCCTAGATTTAATACCATAGCATTTTTAAGGTGATATAGACTCCGAATTGGGAACGGCATATCTAAACCTCTCTTTTTTAATTCATGCTGAACCCTATCCTCTAGGAATCTCTTTTGTTCTTCAGTTGATAGATTTCTAAAATTTGGATTATCTTTCATTGCCATTACTATATTTGTTCGAATTTCATTTTCGGCTATCTTATCTACATATCCACCAGCATTAGCAATTACTATAGTTAGATATACAGCAATAAGCACTGTTAGAAAGAGTGTCAATACCCTTTTTATTATAAATTTCAATAGATTTTTTATATTAGTCAACCTCCTTCTTAAGAGATTCTTCTAGAAAGGGGGTAGCTAGGATACTAGCTACCCCATAAAGCTTAGTATTTCAAAAACTTGGCATTCTTTAATAGGGCTGTATGAGCTACTATGTCTACCTTATCCAGATAGAATGGACCATCACTCACCCAGAAATGTCCATATTTCTCGTACCATTTTCTCAGAGAGGTAAATCTCTCCTTTGCCATAGTTGGAGTTACATATTTACCGACAAAGTTTTTAAATGGTATATAACCTTCTTTCTCACTCCTATCTGTTATCTCCTTGAGTATGGCTAGACTTGGTCCTCCTATGTAGTTTGTCCATTCTACATTCTTTTCTTTAGCCTTATCTGCACTAAAAGCCAGTTTTCCTTCCTCCTCTGCCCTTAACCCTATAGAATACACATGCCATGGGGTATAACCAGAGAATATGAGGTCTGTGGCTGTAAGTTCAGCATCGAGCTGTGAGTAATTGGTGTAGTATTCGATTACTAATGGATTCGTGCTCCTTACCTTCCATGCTACAAATTGCTCTCTCCAGGTATTAAATGTATCTACATATGATTCATCGTAGAATTTGCTATCCTGGCTCGCTCTCTCAAATCCTATTATATAATCAACAATAAAATCTGCTAGGCTCATTACCGAACCATCGTGATAGTGAAGCTTCCCTATTATATCTCCATAGTTGACTACGATCTTGGCATTAGCCTCTTTTACTCCTGCTTCTCCGGCAGTCTGCATAGTCTGTTTCTTTACGTCCCAGGCATACCAGGCATCACTAGGCACAGTGACCTTATCTACTTTAGAGAACTTAAGCCATGTGCTTTCGGCATTTTTAAAAGTGGGAACATCCTTACGAACAGTTAGCTCTACATCCTTGACGTTTAGAAGTATAGGTAATCCTGTAGTAGGATGCCAGATACAGCTCCTTCCAAGGGTAGCATCTATTAAGACGTTGTCATAGGTCCAGTTAGAACCTGCCACAGGGTTCCAAGGGTCTACGATTACTTCTATATTTCCTGCCTTTACACTGCCACCCTCTTTACCAGCAATCTTAAGGGTATAAGGCCATACCCTAGAGGCATAACCAGCCGCATAATCTGTAGCTATATCAATGTTCTTTCTCCTCACCCAGGAAGCATTCTGATCTACTAAAAAGACCCTTACTGAATCCTTCATCGCCAAGAAAAGTGCCTTCTTCATAAGGTTATTTCTTTCTGCCATACTTCTATAGGTTCTTTGAGCAAGCTTATTCCCTATATCTCTGAATTCTTTCGTGGGTTTATATGCCCTCCATAGAGGGGAGAATGACATAGCTGAATCTGGTAGATAGAAGAATTGGAAGTTATCAGCTGAGTCTCTTGTTACAACGGTAGTAACCCATCCACCAGTATAGATATCCCACTTTCCTTCTGCCGGATCTCCACTTGACCATAATGGAGAAGCTTCCTTTGATGTCTTATACATTCTTTCTACATCAAAGCCCAACTTTTCTAATTGTCCAGAGATATAGTCTCCTATAGGTTTTCTTCTATCCTCTGTCCTTATAAGGAATTTAACTGTGACAGGCTTTCCTTTGTAGTACCACTTTCCACCTTTCAGCTCTGCCCCCATAGATATCATTTCATCAGAGATTATTTTTTTGCCCTTATTAAAGTTGTACTTGTAGGTGTTTTCTATGCTTTGAATGGTGGATTTATACCTTTCATACTCTGGAAATCCTTTGCTCAAAGGAACAAATTTTGGAGTGGCAAGTCCTCCCATTATCTCATCTACTATGTATTGCCTGTCTATAACCAGATTCATTGCCTCTCTTATCTTGGAATTACTAAATGGGTTAAATCTTCCATCTTTGTACTCTGGCCCTACGGGATTAAATGTGAGCTCATAGTATAGACCAAATGATGTTCCATAAGTGAGTTGGGGATTCTCTTTAACGCTTCTAAACAGAACGGGGTCGTCTATCTCCTTATAGAAGATGTCCATATCCCCTTTGGACATCATATCTATGACTTTAGAGAGGTCTTTCTCAGGGAAGAAGACCACCTCATCTACCCATCCGTTCTTGTTTATGTTTACCGTCTGCGCACTAGCTAGAGAGGTAGATGCAAGAAGAAAAATCAGCATTGCCAAGACTACTAACCTCTGTAAGCTTCCTCTATTACCCATTTTTTTACTTCACCTCCAATTAGAGTTATTTTTTGAAATATAGTATACTATTTCTTCTTCTTCCTGTCAAACACAATGTTAATATGGGCTATTGATACTATATATGGAGAGAAGAATTATTGTAGCTTGAATATTAGCACACTCAGAGGGGGAAGGGTTATACCTATGGAAAACCCTCTCCTATGACATGGGATATCCTCTGCTTCAATACCTCCTAGATTTCCTAAATTACTTCCTCCATACATCTCAGAATCACTATTTAGGATCTCTCTATAAAAACCCTGTTCAGGCACACCTATCCTATAGTTAAACCTTGGCACAGGTGTCAGATTAAAGACAAATACAAGAAAATCTTCAGGGTCTTTTGCCTTCCTAATAAAGGAGATGATACTTTTTTCAGTATCATGGAAATCTATCCATTCAAATCCATGCCAATCATAATCAAGCTGGAAAAGGGCAGGCTCTCTTTTATAGAGTTCATTTAGGTCCTTAATAAATCTTTGAAGCTTTTTATGAGGTTCAAATTGGAGAAGATGCCAATCAAGGCTCGTATCAAAATTCCATTCATTCCACTGTCCAAACTCAGAACCCATAAATAGAAGTTTCTTCCCCGGATGACCATACATATAACCGTAGAGAGCCCTGAGGTTTGCAAATTTTTGCCATTCATCTCCTGCCATCTTATTTAACATTGAGCCTTTTCCATATACTACCTCGTCATGAGAAAATGGAAGGACGAAGTTTTCCGAATAAGCATATAGCAAACTGAATGTTAACTTATCTGTATGGTATTTCCTATATATAGGGTCCAGGGAAAAGTACTGAAGTATATCATGCATCCAGCCCATATTCCACTTCATACTAAAACCAAGCCCTCCCAGATATGTGGGTCTCGATACATTTTGCCAAGCAGTAGATTCCTCAGCTATGGTTAATATACCGGGGAAGTACCTATGAACTACCTCATTGAATCTTTTTAAGAACGCAATTGCCTCTAGATTTTCATTTCCTCCATATATATTTGGAACCCATTCTCCAGGATTTCGAGAGTAGTCTAGATATAGCATAGAAGCCACTGCATCCACCCTTAACCCATCTATGTGATACTTTTCTAGCCAGAAGATGGCATTAGAAATGAGATAATTAGTTACTTCGTTCTTCCCGTAGTCGAATACCAATGTCCCCCAGTCTTTATGCTCGCCCTTTCTTGGGTCTTCATACTCATATAGAGGCGTCCCATCGAAAAGCCTCAATCCGCAGGCATCTTTAGGGAAATGGGCAGGGACCCAGTCCATTATTACTCCTATTCCTTCTCTGTGGCATCTATCTACAAGATACATAAGGTCTTCTGGCTTTCCAAATCTACTGGTAGGAGCAAAGTATCCTATGGTCTGATATCCCCAAGAGGCATCAAGGAGATGCTCAGTTATAGGCATAAGCTCTATATGAGTAAATCCAAGGTCCTTTACATAGGGGATTAATCTATCGGCAAACTCCCTATAGGTTAGAAATCTATTATCCTCTACCCTCATCCAAGAACCCAGATGGACCTCATATATAGATATAGGTGATTCAAACCAATTCTTAGACCTTCTTTCTTCTAACCATTCCTTATCCTGCCAGGTGAATTTCTTATCTATATCATAGACAATAGATGCGTTATTGGGCCTAAGCTCAAAAAGGAATCCGAATGGATCGCTCTTGAGCTCTATATGATTAGAATATTTCGATTCAATTGCAAATTTATAGATCGCTCCTTCGCCTATTCCCTGTATAAAGGCTTCCCAGATTCCTGAAGTATCTATCATTCTCATAGGATGTACTGTGCTATCCCAGTTATTAAAGTCACCTACCACACTTACAGATTTGGCATTAGGCGCCCATACTGTAAATAAAACACCCTTAACTCCGTCTAACTCTACTATATGAGCACCTAATTTCTCCCACAATCTATAGTGGGTGCCTTCTTTAAAGAGGTATATGTCATAGTCTGTCAATAAGTGACTTGTACTCATCTAATATCTCTTCAGGTAGTCTTGTACCAAACCTTTCATAGAATTTTTTTATCTCCGCAGTCTCTATCTTCCATTCTTCTCTGTTAACCTCAAAGAGCTTCTCTAACCTTTCTTCTGGGATATTTAGACCTTCAAGGTCTATGTCTTTTAGATAGGGGACTAGTCCTATAGGGGTCTCTTTAGCATTGACCCTATTATTAACCCTATCTATTATCCATTTCAATACCCTGATGTTATCACCAAATCCGGGCCAGATAAATCTACCCTCGTCATCTACTCTAAACCAGTTTACTGTAAAAATCTTTGGTGGATTGGGTAATCTTTCTTTCATACCTAACCAGTGTCCAAAGTAATCACCCATATTATATCCACAGAAGGGTATCATTGCCATAGGGTCTCTCCTTATTGTTCCTACCTGATGGGTAGCTGCAGCTGTAGTTTCCGTCCCCATACTTGAGCCTAAGAATACCCCATGGTTCCAGTCAAAACTTTCTAATACCAAAGGAGCTAGATGAGACCTCCTGCTGCCAAAGATAATAGCTGAGATAGGAACCCCCTTTGGATTATCGAATTCTTTAGACAGGACAGGAGTATTATATATAGAGACGGTAAATCTTGAATTTGGATGTGCAGCAGTAGAATTTAGAGAGTTATTCCATACTCTTCCTTGCCAGTCTAACAGGTTCTTAGGGATTGGTCCATCTAGTCCTTCCCACCAGGGCTCATTTGTATCTATATCTAGGGCAGTATTGGTGAATAATGTGGGATAGAACCTGCTAGCCTTTAGTGTTCTCATCATATTTGGATTGGTCTTCATAGATGTTCCTGGAGCTACCCCAAAGAAGCCTGTCTCTGGATTTATAGCATAGAGTCTTCCGTCTGGTCCTATATTTAACCAAGCTATATCATCTCCAAGTGTCCAGACTCTATAACCGGGTAGTGTGGACTCTAACATCGCTAGGTTCGTCTTTCCACTGGCGCTTGGTAAGGCGGCAACGATATATGTAATATTACCATCCGGGTCCTCTACCCCTATAATAATCATATGTTCTGCCAGCCAACCTTCTCTATAGCCTTGCCAGGATGCAATCCTTAGGGAGAAGCATTTCTTACCAAGTAATGCATTTCCTCCATAACCAGAGCCAATACTCCAGACAAAGTTTTCATCAGGAAAGTGCATTATAAATCTTCTCTCTGGACTGAAATCCCCTACCGAATGAAAACCCTTTACAAAGTCATCACTGTTACCTATCTTATCTAAGACCCATTTCCCCATTCTGGTCATTATCCGCATACTTACAGCTACATAAGAGATATCTGTAATCTGGACGCATGCCTTAGAATAAGGTGAGTCGGGATGTCCCATCATATAGGGAAGCACATACATTGTTTTTCCTCTCATACATCCGTCAGATAATTTAGAGAGCATCTCTTTTGCCTCTTTAGGGTCCATCCAGTTATTGTTTGGACCTGTAGTCTCTTTATCAGTATGGCAGACATAAGTAAGGTGTTCTGTTCTAGCCACATCAGTAGGATGACTCCTATGGAGATAGGAATTAGGCCATTTAGAGTGATTTAATTCATAGAATACAGGGTTCCCCTCAATCTTCTCCTCTTTTATCCCTGCTTCTATTATCCTTTCTGCTTCTTCTTCTGAGCCATCACACCAGTAAATTCTGTCTGGCTTTGCAAGTCTTGCCTGTTCTTCTACCCACTTTTCTAAAGGTGTACTCATTATAGACAACTCCTTTCGATACCGACAAAAGATTTTATTGTTGGAAGATAATAACGGAAATCAAAGAGAATGTCAACTGAATATCGGTATATTATACCTGAACACCTATAAGAACCTTTATTAGGATACCGATTCCAAAGGTAATTAGTGAGACGATAAGGATGATGAAGATCATCTCTAAGAACCTTTTCTTAAAGTCTAGTTCTTTTGCTACAGATATGTAGAAATTGAAAACGATAACTAATAGAATCGCTAATAAAAGGGTAAAGAGGAAGGAGACTGTATAGTTTTTAAAGAGGAAGTAAGGGAATACAAGAAATAGAACTGCTATGATATAGGTGATTCCGGTAAAGATAGAAGCCTTAACTGGGTTCTTCTCCCCTTCTTCTGCCTTAGTAGAAAGATATTCAGATGCAGCCATAGAAAGTGCTGCTGCAATCCCGGTGATTAGACCGGATAACGCTACTAGAGAGGTATTTCTTAAGGCAAACGTAAGACCTGCCAGGGTGCCAGTAAGCTCTACTAATGCATCACTCAGCCCGAGTATCATTGAGCTTACATATCTTAGATTTTCCTCATCTAAAAGAGAAAGTATCTCACTTTCATGTTTCTCTTCCTCATTAACTATATTTTCTAGATAGGGTATAGCATCTGAAATTTTTGTGTAATTCCCCTGAGCTATTCCCTCTCCAGTCTCCATAAGCTTTAATGTAAAAGTAATTCCGAATATACTAGATAGAACAGTATAGAAGAATATTTTAAACCTGCTGGGTGCAATATCTCTTTTGGATATATCCTTTAGAAATTCATAATGTTTATACTCTTCTCTAGAAATATCATCAAGAACCTTCTTATTATGAGGGTCTGGTGTCTTCTCCGAAAGCTTTTTATATATGTAGTACTCGGTAATCTCGTTCTTCTGATATGAGATAATTCTTTCCAGTAAATTTTCATCTATCTTTTCCATAGCTAGAATTTTAGCATAGAATCCTATTCTACTCAATAGAGAAAAATAGAATTAAAAGGGGCACATTAGTGCCCCTTAATATATATAAAACCTTAAAAAGGAGGAGGGCTATTTTTTCTTAAGAGTATTAATCAAATCGTTAAGAAGCTTTTTCCAGGAAGGGACATAATAAAATGGATTGAGATATTTACCATTCTGCCATGCATTAATTAAGTCTCTCATCTCCTTCTCAACCTGCCTTTGAGGATTTTGCTGCTGGAGGTTAGAGGTATTTCCTGACTGCATCCTCTGCTGAAATTCCTTCAGTCTTTCTTCTCTTTCTTTTTCTCTTTCTAAAGCTAACTTATCAAGGAATGTAAGCTGGTCATCTGTTAATACGTTCTCTATCTTTTCTATATATTTTTCAGCGTCCTTTGCAGGTAGTAGATTCTTCTTACCTAGATCCTGTAGTATAGGTATCAATTTCTCAGCCTGCTTTTTTGTTATAGAAAGTGTTTTATCCTTATCAAGGGCTTGAAAATCCCTTAAAAGTGATAAAAGGTCTGTTATCTCTTGTGCCAAGAAATGCCTCGGCTGGGTTGTCTGTTGAGCAGAGAGATAAGACGTTAGAATAGAACTAGCAAATATAAAGACCAGAATAGATATAAAAATTTTCTCCATCAATCTCATTTCTTTCCTCCTTACTCATAACGCAATGCTTCTATGGGATTTAAGCCTGCAGCTCTCTTTGCTGGATAATAGCCAAAGAATATACCGACAAGTGCAGATACACCAAAGGCTAAGAATATAGGTGTTGAGGTTATCACAATCTCTATCTTAGCCATATTCTTCACTAATTGAGCAAGTAAGATACCTACTATTATACCTACTATTCCCCCTGCCACAGAAACAATTACTGCCTCTATAAGAAATTGAAGAAGTATATGCCCTGACCTTGCCCCTACTGCTTTCCTAATACCAATCTCTCTTATCCTTTCTGTAACATTTACCAACATAATATTCATAATTCCAATTCCACCTACAAGGAGCGAGATGGCAGCAATTCCAGCTAAGAATAGGGTTAGTGTTTGGGTAGAAGACGAAACCGCTTCAAGTATAGAGAGCTGATTTTGGACAAAGAAATCGTCACTATTTCCACTAGGGTCTGTTATCTTATGATTCTTACGTATGATATCTTCTATCTGGGATTGAACACTATCCATTACATCACGGCTTACCGTAGATACATATATAGAGTTTAATACATCTCCGCCTGAAACCTTAGTTTGGAAGGTAGTTAAAGGTATAATAGCTACGTCATCCATATTTTGAAATCCTCCTGCCTGTCCTTGGGATTTCATAACACCTATTACTCTAAAGCTCTTACCACCAATCTTTATCATCTTTCCTGTAGGGTCTTCCCCTTGGAAGAGTTCATTTGCCACATATGAACCAAGGACTACTACTCTGGCTCTAGCTTTATAATCCTTCTCTGTAAAGAATGTACCTTTATCTACATCCCAGTTCCTCAGTATAGGATAATCAGGTGTAGTCCCCTGTACAGATGTATTGGCATTCAACGATAGATACTTTACCTGTTGACGAGTTGAAGCCTGAGGAACTATTACTGCTACCTTAGTCTTATCCAATTCCTTTAATAAAGCCTCATAGTCTTCATTTTTTAGAGAAGAAATTGCTCCAGGTCTTACTAGTCCTACTCCAGGTCTCCCTCTACCTTGAACAGTGAGGAGATTTGACCCTAAAGAGGTAAATCGCCTCTCTATACTGACCTTCGTTCCTTCTCCTAATGCCATAAGAGTTACTACAGCAGCAACACCTATGATTATACCCAAGGCAGTGAGGAAGGTCCTAAGCTTATTCATCTTAAAGTTATATAAAGCCATCTTTACTATTTCATAAAGCATCTATTTTACCTCCCAAAGAAAAGCATATTAGGAGCTCTTACAGACCTCGTACCGGTAGAATTGGGGGTTAAAACCACCTGCATCCCTTCTTCTAGTCCACTTTCAACTATTGCATTAGTCCCATCATCCTCGCCTAAGGTTATCCTTGTTAGGTCTATCTTTCCATCTTTTAATACCTCTACATATGCCCTCCGTCCTACTCTTTTTACTGCCTTTAATGGAACCAATAATACATTCTTCTTCTCGCTTAGAATGATCTCCCCAGTAGCACTCATTCCAGCTCTTAACTTCCCAGAGGTATTTGGGATGCCAATCAGTACATCAAAAATAGGGATATTATTTACTATCTTAGCATTTGGAGATATACTTTTTACCTTTCCAGAGAATTCATCATCAGGAAAAGCATCGGTAGTTATTCTTACAGGAAGTCCCACTGAGACCTTAGGGATATCGGTTTCATCTACCTCAAGGTCTAGCTCTAAGTTACTTGGGTCTAAGACTGAGAGCAAGACTGTACTGTTTGCAACAACCCTCTGCCCTACCGATACATTGACATTTCCTACCACACCAGAGAATGGCGCTCTAATTTCAGTATTATCTAGGTCCCTTTTAGCCGTCTCCATATTCAATTTGGCTTGGTCTACCGCTACCCTCGCTAAATCTACATCCTTCTCCATCTGTTGAAGCTTCATCTGAGAGGTAGCTTTCAATGTCTGGAGATTAGCCTCCGCCTGATTGTAAGAGTTTAGTGCTGTCTCATAGTTAGTCTTATCTGTTTCGAACTGATCTAAGGTGATAGCTCCTGACTTATATAGTTTTTGAGAGTCCTCGTATTGGGTCTTTGCCCTCTGGTATTGTAAAAGGGCATTGTCTCTAGTAACCTGGGCTGACTTTATATCCTGTTCACTCTGTTTTCTTTGGCTGTCAAGAGTAGAGATGGACTGCTGAAGTTTTAACTCTGCATTTTTGTAATTCAATTGTGCCTGACTAAATGCGTTCTGATAATCAGTTGGGTCTATCTTAACGAGGAGGTCTCCTTTCTTTACCTTAGCACCATTCATCCCGTTATTTATAATCCACGTAATATTTCCACTTACTTCACTTGTGATATCCAGATATTGTGCTGCAGCAAGTGTACCATCTGCAGAAACGGAAAGGAGAAAATCTCCCCGTTGAACGGTATATGTCTCTATTTTATTAGTGGCGGTTGTATTTTCTTTTGGCCTTTTAAAGAAGAAATACCATCCTGAGACCAGAACTACAGCTATAACAATAATCCAGATTACTTTTTTAGCCATTCTATTCCTCCCTTCATCTAAGATTTTCTTCTATACTTTGGATCTTTCCATCGGCAAAATGGACTATCTTATGAGCATACTCAGCTATATCTCTCTCATGTGTTACTATTACTATAGTCAGTCCTTCTTTATGGAGGTTAGTTATAAGCTCCATAATCTCACGACTTGCCTTACTATCTAGGTTACCAGTAGGTTCATCCCCTAAAAGAACAATTGGGTTTACAGCTAGAGCCCTTGCTACTGCCACCCTCTGTTGCTGTCCCCCTGAAAGTTGGGTTGGTCTATGGTCAGTCCTATCCGCTAATCCCATTTTTTCTAGCAGTTTTCTTGCCCTTTCTCTTCTTTCTTTAGCGGATAATCCCATATAGATAAGTGGGAGTTCTACATTCTGAAGTGCAGTATAAGTATTGAGTAGGTAGAAACTTTGAAAGACAAATCCTATCTTCTTATTTCTCATATCAGCCAGTTCATCATCTGAAAACTTTGACACGTCCTTCCCCTCCCAGAATAATCTTCCAGAGGTAGGTTTATCTAGACATCCTATTATATGCATCATAGTAGATTTTCCTGAGCCTGAAGGACCCATTATGGCTATAAAATCCCCCCTTTTAACAGTAAAATCCACCCCGTTTAGGGCAACAGTATCTACCCCGTCCATTTTATAGATCTTTCTTATGTCTTCCAAAACTATCAATTCTTCCATCTTTCTTCCTCTACTAAAGTTAGACGCAAAATATGTTTTATTTATTCCAGATTATCTGGCTATTAATATTCCAAGTTTAGGGTCCTCAATCCTCATCTTAAAGCCAAGTTCTCTTCCACTATAGGGCTTTGGAAAATCAAATGAAGCCTTCACAAGTATCTTATTAATACCTCTTTTTAAATTCAATTGAATCTTATCCTCAATAGTCTCTTTATCTCTAAAGTAGATTAGTTCTCCATTTAAAAATATACTTAGCTTCTCCTCACCATAGAGAAGAATCTGGACCTCTTTATCTTCGTTTGAAATGATTTCAGCTTTGGCGTAGGCAGTTCCCTGTGTTATATTCTCTGTTAGATTCTCTACTGGAGCACTTAACTTTGCATAACTAAGAAGGTCTATATAACCTGAAGGATTATTAATGACCCTATCGATCTTAGACCATCTATATATCTTTCCATCCACATTATACTCTATTCTATCAGGTCCTTTTTCTATCTCCTCTACACTATCTTTAAATATCCCTATCACCTTCCAGTTATTGACAATCCCTTGATTAAGAGGAATCTTTAACTCTTTTTCTTCTACACTATCTTCTACTTCTCTTATTACGCCTAGTGTCAATTCATCGTACGGATAGTAGAGATCCCCATATGGAGATAGTAAGACTTCACCGTCGAAAAATTCGCCTGATTTAAGTCCTAATTTCCCTTGAGGATAAGACAACGTAGGATTTCCATCTGGTAGGTTTGAAGAGAGGATTGCCCAATTCTCATTCTTTCTTAGTCTAAAATATATCTTAGAAAGTGGGGCATCCTTACCATTTGTCACTAAAATTTTTAATCTGGTTGTCCCATCTAGCCTTCTATCAAACGTATCAGCAGATACGAGAAAATCCTCATCTTTAGCTTTTGCTGGAGTCTTTTTTATTTTGATTTCAAGAGTCTCTCCAAATCTATAGGGTATCTTTTCTAGCTTTACATACCTTGGGCTATTTTCAAAGGAAATGCTCTGACCTTTTATCTCTACCTTCTCTGTATTAATTCCATATATATTAAAGGAAAGAGTTTTTTCTCTTTCAAAGCCATCAAACTCTTTACCACAGCTTGAGATATAGATTCTAAGGTCGTCTGTATCCTCTTCTACAGAAAATCTTGTTTTTACAGACTTTCCATCCTCGTATTCATAAGTGATACCATCATCTTCATACAGATCGAACTCCCCACTACTCCCAGAATATATGTTTATCTCTAGGTTTTTTAAGGGTTTCTCATCTACATACATCTGAATCTCCTGAGTTGGAATTATCGCACCAGCTCTTACAAAAAGTGGAATTCTATCCATTGGAGCTGGAGAAGTAACGGTGTTTTCACCCAAGTATCTTCTTCCTGTCCAAAAGTCATACCAATAACCTTTTGGAAGGTATGTGCTCTTTACTCTTGTTCCTTTATCTAAAACTGGAGAAACCAGGATATCTCCAAACATAAATTGATATTTCATACTGCAGGCTTTTTCGTCATTAGGATAGTCTATTGCCATAGGTCTTAGTATCTGTCTTCCTTTAGTAGTATAATAGGCGAGGCTATAGATATATGGTATAAGTTTATATCTAAGTTTTATAAAATCTACTATGATTTCTTCTGCATCTTCTCCAAAGGACCAAGGTTCGTTCTCTGGCCTAGTTCCATGTGTTCTAAATATAGGGCAGAATACCCCCCATTGAAGCCATCTTATATAGAGCTCTGGGGTAAGGTCAGGGTGAGGGAAAAATCCACCTATATCTGTAGTCCAATAAGGCATTCCACTTAGACTCACATTCTGGGCTATTACTACCTGGTCTTTTAGAACATCCCAACTGGAACTTATATCTCCAGACCACATAGCTACTCCATACCTCTGAATGCCACACCAGAATGTGCGGGCAAGAGAAAAACTTCTTGTTCCAAAGTCTTTTCTCTGGTTTTCGTATAAGCCCTTGGTCCAAAGTAATGTATAGATATTATGGACCTTTTCTCTGGGACCAAGAAAACTTGTTGTCCCTGGTTTATGCTCCTCCAACTCTCCCATATCTGTCCAGTATCCTCTTATTCCAGTCTCATATAGCCTCTTTATTTCATCCCACCATGCCTTTCTAGCATCAGGATTAGAGTGGTCAAATGTAGGTCTGGCATCAGGAGGAACATTATTCAGATACCCCTTTTCTTTGAAAAATTTATACTTAAGAGATTTTTTATCTACAAAGGGGTGCTGTGCCTGCATAATCTTAAATCCAAGTCTGGATAATTCTTCAAATGTCTTCTTTGGGTCCTTCCAGTATCTCTCATTCCATTCTAAATCACCAAACTCTTTAAACCAAAGCCAGTCTATCACCAGAACATCCCCAGGAATACCTTTTTCTCTAAATTTTTTAGCTAGATAGAGTAACTCCTCTTCACTTCTATACCTATTCTTACATTGAATAAAACTATAAGCCCATTTAGGAAGAAGTTTAGGTATGCCAGTAATTTGATAGTAGTTAGATATAATTTCATCAGATTTATTCCCTATTATTATATAGAAGTCAGCTACCTTGGAACCATATAAAAGGACAGAAAGTCCATTGGGGTCTTTTTCTCCGCTTGATAAGTCCCAATCCCATGGAGAAGGAGCCCAATCCTCTCCCAGATTCTTCTCCGGTATCTTATCTCCACCTATTGCAAATCTTACAGGCCAGGTCGTATCTAAAAACAATCCATAACCTTTTGATGAAATCAGAAATGGTACAGAGTCATTTCCACTTCTTCTAAAACCATTCCATTGGTGCCAACATCGTCTCTCTTGCCCTCTCTGGTCAAGATTTGCCATACAATCCTGACCTAGACCATATATCTTTTCATCATCTCCAAGTTTAAAGCGAACTACTAATTCTTTATCCCTATCCTCTATAAAACCTGTATCTTTTGACTGGAAGATAACTTTTCCATCTTTAGATATGACTACAGATAATGGGCTGAGATTTACATTTACATCTAGCTTATTCGTATAGAGTTTCAACTGTTTCTCGGAGATAAACCTGGTTTGGAATTCTACAGGACTATTCTCCTGAGCAATCTTAAATTCACCTGTCTCATCATAATCTCTCTCTTTTACCTTTAGTCTAACAACATCTTCTTTTGGAAAGGAAATCTCAACAAAGTAACCTTCAGAAGATAAGACCAACTTATCTTTTAAACTCTCTCTTACATAAAACATAAAATTTTCCCTCCTTTTATTCTAAAATCTTCTCTTATATAATATCTCATTAGTATAGAAAACAAAAGATAAATATCTTTTGGAATAAATTTCAAATATATATTGACAAGAACGGAAATGTATGCTACAAATAAGAAGAGATATCTAAAGAAAGAAGGTGAGAGAAGGGAGAAAGTCTAATGCTTTGTATAGAATCTTTGAAGGGGAAGGATGAGGGTGAAGATTTATTTTTAAAACTAATTAGGAGGGAGCTTTTAGATTCTTTCTGGAAAGATAGAGAAGAAGAATTTCCCAAAGTAAAGGAGGCATTAGCTAAATATAACTTAGAGGTAGGGGCATATGCTATAAGTAATGATTTTGTCTCTGACGACAGAACACAGAGAGAGAAAGAATTAGAGAAGATTTATGATGGTGTGGATGTGGCACTAAAGCTTAATACAAATATCGTCAGAGTGTTCAGCGGTAACTTAAAGGAACCATTTTCCTATGATCAGGCTAAAGAGTGGATTATTGAAGGGCTTTCAGAAGGGGCAAAATATGCAGAAAAGCACAATGTAATCCTTGCACTGGAAAACCATGGGCTCTTAGCAGGAAGAAGTAGTCAAGTAAAAGAAATAATAGAAACTGTAGGTTCTAAATCTTTAAGAGCCACTATAGATATTGGAAACTTTCTTCTTGTAAACCAATCCCCAGTGGAAGCGGTGAGAGAATTAGCTCCATTAGCTAGTCATATACATCTTAAAGATTTCAAGATAGTTGGGGAGGAATATCGGGGACAGGCATATAAAGGTATTGGAGGAATAAGACTTGTTGGAGCAATTGTAGGAGAAGGAGAAGTAGATCTCACAGGAGTCCTTAAAATTCTTCATAATACAGGATATGAAGGATATCTCTCTTTGGAGTTTGAAGGTCCAGAAGACCCAAAGTATGGGACAGAAGAGAGTATAAAGAATACTAAGAAGATTTTAGAGGGTTTTAGATAGATGAAAGCAAAGGAGCGAGTTAAAAGAACATTAGAGAGAAAGGAACCTGATAGGGTTCCTTGAATGCTGTAGATGGTTTTTTAGGAGATGTGGCATATGCAAATTGGGCAGATTTAGAATTAATGGAACTTTTAGAAGAAACAGGGTTCATAGGTCATCTCACCGGTTATGCAGGATGGAATACCTCTGTTATAGAAGAACTAAAACAGCTTAAGATTAAGAGAATAGACCTCCCATGGAACAGATTATTTGAAATAGATATTACATTTGAGGAGAAGTAGATGAAAGAAGTTGTTGAAAAACTTAAAAATGGAGTTATAATCTCCTGTCAGGCATATCCGGGAGATGCGATGTATGGTTCTAATATAATGGCTGCATTTGCAAAGGCAAGTTTTGAGGCAGGAGCAGTAGGCATAAGGGCAAACGGAGTAGAAGACATTCGAGCGATAAGAAAAACCGTACCAATCCCTGTCATAGGAATATATAAAGAAAGTATATCTGGTTATGAGACATACATTACTCCTACATTAAAGCATATAGAGATGGTTATATCTGCTGAGGCAGATATAGTTGCAGTAGATGCCACTAAAAGAATCCATCCAGAAGGACTCCTCGGCGATGAGTTTATAAAGATAATAAAAAAACAATTTGATGTCCCTGTTATGGCTGATATATCTACAGTAGAAGAAGGAATATCAGCATATAATGCAGGAGCAGATCTGGTAAGTACTACCCTTTCAGGTTATACTTCATATACAGCAAATAGAAAGAAGCCTGACTTTGAACTTCTTAAAGAATTAGTAAAGAAGATATCTATCCCGGTAATTATGGAGGGTAATATCTGGAGACCAGAAGAGGTTAGGTACGCCTTTGACCTAGGTGCTTATGCAGTAGTAATAGGTTCAGCGGTAACACGTCCACAGCTTATCGTTAGGAGATTTATCCTTGGTGCAAAAGGCTTACCCTATATTGATGAAGGAGGAGAAAATGCAGGAAAAAGTTACCTGCCTAGGATTGATTCGTAGTTATTATCCATCATTTACCCCCGCAGAACAGAGAATAGCTGATTTTATACTGAGTAATCCAAGAAAAGTGATATATATGTCTGTTACAGAATTGGCGGAAAGATGCGGGGTTGGTGATGGAACTGTAGTTAGATTTGCCCAGGATATAGGGTTTAGTGGGTATCAAGAATTGAAATTAACTCTTTCTAGAGACCTGGTTGGACCTTTTGAAAATGTACTTGAAGATGTCTCACCTGAGGATTCCTTGGATGATATTGTTAGAAAGATTACTAATAAAAATCTCAAGGCAATAACAGATACAACGAGGCTGATAGATATAGATTCTTTAAAGAAAGCTATAGAGATAATATCCCAATCCAGGAAGGTAGAATTTTATGGAGTAGGCGCTTCTGGTTTTACTGCCCTTGATGCAAAGTATAAGTTTTTAAGGATAGGGATAGTATGTGATGCATTAACAGACCCGCATTTACAGGCTATGTCAGCTGCTACCTTGACATCAAAAGATGTAGCAGTGGGGATCTCCCACTCAGGGGCTACAAAGGATACTATTGATTCTTTAAAAGTAGCTAAGAATGCTGGAGCTAAGACTATATGTATTACTAACTTTATTCATTCTCCAATAACAGAGGTATCAGATATAGTGCTTCTTACTGCCTCACCTGAGTCTCCACTGGCAAGTGGGGCGATCAGATCGAAGATAGCCCAACTCCATATCCTAGACCTGATATTTACTGGAGTAGCGATGAGACTGGGGGATCAGGCACTAAGATATACAGAAAAGACAGCACAGGCGGTACTAAATAAATTATATTAACTTGTCAAGAGTCTTATAAAAAAGTATAATAGAGTAACTTATTAAGTTATGATGTAGGAGGGATAACGATGCCTAGAAAGGAAAAAGTGAGAGTGGGTATTATTGGTTGTGGCGGTATAGCCTTTGGAAAGCATATGCCTAGTCTTGCGAAGTTGGAGAATGTAGAGATGGTAGCATTTTGTGACCTTATCGAAGAGAGGGCACAGAAGGCTTCTAAGGATTATGGGGTTAAAGGTTCTCTTGTCTATACAGATTATAGAAAGCTTCTGGAGGATAAAAAGATAGATGTAGTTCATGTCTGCACGCCAAATAGGTCGCATTCAGAGATAACAGTTGCTGCGCTCGAAGCAGGAAAACATGTTATGTGCGAGAAGCCGATGGCTAAAAATGTTGAAGGGGCAAAAGCAATGCTTGAGGCAGCAAAGAGGACAGGTAAAAAACTTACTATTGGCTATCAAAACAGATATAGAGCTGATTCACAGCATCTAAAACAGATATGTGATAGAGGAGACCTAGGAGAGATATACTTTGCTAAAGCTCATGCAATTAGAAGAAGGGCAGTTCCAACCTGGGGTGTGTTTTTAAATGAAGAAGAACAAGGCGGAGGACCGCTGATTGATATAGGAACACATGCCTTAGACTTGACCCTTTGGATGATGAATAACTATAAACCTAAATATGTAGTTGGGAATATCTATAAAAAGCTTTCCCAGACCAAGAACGCAGCCAACGCATGGGGACCTTGGGACCCAAAAAAGTTTACAGTGGAAGATTCTGCCTTTGGTTTTGTAACGATGGAAAATGGTGCAACAATAATCCTAGAGGCGAGTTGGGCATTAAATATCTTACAAGAAGGTGAGGCTATTACTACACTCTGTGGAACAAAAGGTGGGGCGGATATGTGGGATGGTTTAAGGATTAACGGCGAAGAATTTGGAAGATTATATACAAAGAAGATAGCCACCGATGCTAAGGGTGTAGCTTTCTATGATCCAAATAGGGAGGACCCATCTTTACTTGAGGCGAAAACCTGGATCGACGCTGTTATAAATAATAAAGAGCCTCTAGTAAAACCAGAAGAAGCCTTTGTTGTAAGCCAGATTTTAGAGGCAATCTATGAATCAGCTAAAACAGGTAAGCCTGTATATTTCTAGAAGGAAGGGATGAATTAGGTGCAAAATTTTGAATTTCTAAGCCCGACCAAGATAATATTTGGTAAGGGGGTAGAAGAGAGGGTAGGGGAAGAGGTAAAAAGATACGGTAAGAAGGTATTCCTTCATTACGGGAAGGGTAGTATCTTTAAAACTGGTCTCTACGATAGAATAGTAAGATCTCTCAAGGATGCAGGGGTTGAGTACATAGAGCTTGGTGGGGTACAGCCAAATCCAAGATTAAGTCTAGTTAGAGAAGGAATACAGCTATGCAGGGAAAATAATGTAGATTTTATCCTAGCTGTTGGGGGAGGTAGTGTAATAGATTCAGGTAAGGCTATTGCTGTTGGGGTGCCTTATAATGGAGATGTATGGGATTTCTATATAGGGAAAGAGGATGTGAAGGAGGCGTTACCAATAGGGGTTGTGCTGACAATTCCTGCAGCAGGTAGCGAGGCAAGTAAAAGTTCTGTGATAACAAATGAAGATGGATGGTATAAACGCTCAATAAACGTAGATATAATAAGACCAAAGTTTGCTATTATGAACCCCGAACTCACATTTACCCTTCCTCCTTATCAAACAGCTAGTGGGGCGGCAGATATAATGGCTCATATTATGGAGAGATACTTCACCAATGAGAAAGGGGTAGACCTCACTGACAGGCTCTGTGAGGCAACCCTTAAAACTGTAATACATAATGTCCCTATTGTGCTTCAGAAGCCAGACGATTATAATGCTAGGGCACAGATAATGTGGGCTAGTACTATAGCTCATAATGACCTTCTTAGTACAGGTAGGATAGGCGATTGGGCATCCCATAATATAGAACATGAACTAAGTGGAATATATGATATAGCTCATGGTGCAGGTTTGGCTATAGTATTTCCTGCGTGGATGAAATATGTCTATAAACATGATGTAGAGAGGTTCGTCCAGTTTGCTACGAGGGTATGGAATGTGGACCCAGATTTTGAATCGTTGGAGAGAACTGCACTAGAAGGTATAGAGAGATTAAAGAGGTTCTTTAAGGATATAGGTTTACCCACGACATTGGCTGAGGCTAATATAGGAGAGGATAGGCTTGAGGAGATGGCTACAAAGTGTACAGATCGCGGTCCATTGGGCCAATTTGTAAAATTATATAAAGAAGATGTATTAAATATACTGCGTTCTGTTATAAGATAGGATAGGTTCTTACCTATCCTATCTTATAGTTCTTCTTTAAAGCTAGCTATCTCCTTGAAGGTATCTTCCAAGGAGTTATAAGCCGTTATGTATATATTAAATAGCCTCTGATAGACGGAGTGGTTTTGTGGGTTGGGATGTATTGTCTCTTTTATTTTTACTATCTTTTTTGCCTCTCTAAGCGAATCGATTATTCCTAATGACCAGGCAGTAAGAATCATAGCACCTAGAGAGGTGCTCTCTTCTAAAGTAGGCACTGTTATAACTTCATTAAATACATCCGCCATAATCTGCAGCCATATCTTAGAACGAGAGAATCCTCCTCCTGCCCTGATATCTTTAAATTTTTCTATCTTAGTAGTATCCTTAAGGGCAGTATACACACTATACATCCTATAACACACCCCTTCAATCATAGCTCTTGCTAGGCTTGCCCTGTTATGATTGAGGCCCAATCCTAATATCGTGCCTTGGGCTTTATCATTCCAGAAGGGACTTCTCTCTCCAGTTAAAAATGGAAGGGCTATCATACCATAACAACCAGGAGGGACACTGGAGATCTCATCCATAATGAGTTCATAAGGGTCTATCCTCGATGACTCACCCTTCTTAACTAAGTCTTGAAAGATATTATCTCTTAACCACTTAAGAACTATTCCTCCATTATTTATGGCTCCTCCTATAACCCAGAGTCCATCTGTGAAATAGTAACACCAGACCCTTTGCCTCTCATCCAGTATAGGTTTCTGAAAGAATGTTCTTATTGCTCCACTCGTACCTATCATTATACCAAGGTCCTTCTCTTCTATCATTCCCATTCCAAGGTTAGATAGCACCCCATCTCCTGCCCCAACAATAAATGGGGTTTCTTCTTTTAATCCAATAAATTCTCTGTATTCTTTTTTTAGCCTATCCCCTTTTATAATAGTATTAGATGGAACAACAGTGGATAATCTCTCTACTGGAATTTTAATAATGTCTAATATATCTTTATCCCACTCTAGGTGATTTATATTCAAGAGTCCTAGGGTTGAAGCTATCGCCTCATCGATTAATAGCTCTCCAAAAAGTTTATAGAGAAGATAATCCTTTAGACTACAGATATACGTATTCTTATCCAGGGTGTCTGTATTCTCTTTAAACCATATAAGCTTTGAAAAGGGATACATAGGGTGTACCGGACAGCCTGTTTTAGAGTATAGTTTAGATGTATCATATCTCCTCTTTATCTCTTCCACCTGTCTATGAGACCTCAGGTCAGCCCAGGTGATCACATCTGATAGGGGGTTACCATACTTATCAACTAAGATAAGACTGTGGTAATAGGTAGATATCGTCCACCCTAAAATATCTTCACCGCCTTTTAACCTGCTTTCAGAGATAACATTACGACATACCTCTAAGAGACTCTGAAGAATCTCATCAGGTTTTTGGGTTGCCCAGTTAAAATGGTCTTGATATATAGAACTTTTTTTATAATCCCTAGCAATAATCTTTCCAGTAGTGTCAAAGGTCATTGCCCTGACACTACCAGTACCTACATCTACAGTCAGTATAATGTCTTTTTTTGACCTGCTCATCTTAATACTCAAGTAAACTCACTTTCTTACAAAAAGTGCTACCAGTGCAGCTAGAATAACCCCTATAATAAGAGCTAGGACATCTACTACAAAGGTAGATGTCCCTGGCTTTAAAAAGAAAAGCAAGACGCTAGAGACCAAGATTATAAATACCGCTATTCTAAATATCCCTAATCCTAGATGTGGATCTATCATTTCTATTTAATCAAATAAATGACAGGATACATAATGGTCCTTCTCAACCTCTATTAGAGATGGCTCTTTTCTTTCACATACGCCTTCTATCCAGAAGGGGCATCGAGGGTTGAATGTACAACCTGGCGGCAGGTTAAGTAGGTTTGGTATATCTAAACTCCTCAATTCCATAACCTTTTTATTCCTTGTTACCTCGGGATCTGCCTCAGGTATAGCCATAAGCAATGCTTTTGTATAAGGATGTAAAGGATTATCAATGATACGTGGGGTTGGTCCTATCTCTACTATACGGCCAAGATACATCACAGCAATCCTTCCTTCCCAACCGAAATATTTAGCCATAGCCAGGTCATGGGTGATAAATAGGAATGTTACGTTAACCTCACTCTTAAGTCGCCTCAGTATCTCTATAATGCTAAGCCTGATGGATACATCTAACATAGAAACTGCTTCATCTGCTACTATAAATTTAGGGTCTAAAGTGAGTGAACGGGCAATAACTACCCTTTGTCTCTGTCCTCCACTTAACTGATGTGGATACTTATATATAAAATCTTCAGGAGGGGTAAGGTCTACCTTTTCTAAAAGTTCTGAAACCTTTTTTTCTGCTTCAGATTTGGTTCTTACAATCTTATGCCTAAACAGTGGTGCACTTAGGATATTATAGACCCTATGCATAGGATTTAGTGAGGAGTAAGGGTCCTGATGGATAATCTGAACAGACCTTCTGTATGTTTTGAATGTTTCTCTGTCCATATTCCAGATATCTTGTCCTTCAAATAAAATCCTACCAGATGTTGGTTTAACAAGCCCTACAATTAATTTTCCGGTGGTAGTCTTACCGCATCCACTTTCTCCTACTAAACATAAAACCTCACCCTTCTTTATAGAGAGAGAAAGATTCCCTATAACCTGTGCAACCTTTTTCCCTCCCAATATCCCACTTCTTACTGTAAAGAATTTACTCACATGGTCTAGACTGATGATTGCATTATCTTCCATCTGCTATATCACCCTCCCTCAGACAGGCTACAAAATGACCTGGAGTTATTTCTACTAAGGTTGGCTCAGCCTCTTCACATCCTTTTGTCCTATACTCACATCTAGGATAGAATTTACATCCCGGGGTAAGATTAATAAGGTCTGGAGGTGAACCTGGAATAGAATATAATTCCCTAAAGCTAGAGCTCACTGTAGGAACAGCCTTGATAAGTCCTAATGTATAGGGATGTCTTGGATGGTAGAATATATCATTAACACTTCCTAGCTCTACTATTGCTCCAGCATACATAGTAGCAACTCTATCAGCAAGTTCAGCAGCTAGAGAGAGGTCATGAGAGATAAAGATCATAGAAAGCCCCATATCCTTTTTTATTATTCTCAATAGTTCTATGATATTTCTCTGTGTCAAGATGTCTAATGCAGTAGTAGGTTCATCCAATATAAGTATCTTAGGCTCAAGGATTAGACTGAGGGCTATTAGAACCCTCTGCCTCATACCCCCACTTAATTCGTGTGGATATGAGTTAATGACCCTTTCAGGGTCGAGTTGAACAAATCTTAAAAGGTCCATCGCCTTTTCTCTTACGATACTCTTATTATTTAAACCATGGGCTTTAGCAGTATCAAGAACCTGGTCCCATATTTTCAGTACAGGGTTGAAGGAATTTAGTGCAGACTGAAAAACCATAGCTATCTCTTTCCACCTAAACTGTCTTAATTCAGACTCATTAAACTGAGCTATATTATACTCCTTTTCATTCCCTCTATAAATGATCTTCCCCTCTTTTATGTAACCAGAGCTGGGAAGTAATCTTATAATAGCTGTGCCTAAGGTAGTTTTACCAGAACCACTCTCCCCAATCACTGCCAGGCTTTCTCCCTTATATAGGTCAAGTCTGACGTTTCTTACCGCTTTTACCTTTCCCCTTATATTTGAATATTCAATAGAAAGATTTTCTATAGAAAGTATCCTATTGTCCAATCTATTCTCCTATCCTCAATCTGGGATTAAAAATGCCCTCTAGAGACCTTGTAAAGGTTACCGCTGACCACTGAAAAAGGGCTATAGCGATTATAGGTGAAAGGATGTAGAAGATACTCCCCTTATAGAATATTGCTCCTCTCGTCCAGGCAAGTTGAATCATAAGCCCCCAGTTGTGACCGTAGAATGGAACAAGCCCAAGGATGATCAGTCCTACCTGGCTATAAACAGCTCCAGTCATAGCCATAATAAGACTTATGACTATATAACTGAGCATATTGGGTAAGATCTCGGAGAATATAATATGCCATCTCCCCAGGTCTAACACCCTAGCCGCTTCTATGTAGTCCCTTTCTCTTATAGATAGAACCTGTGCCCTGATCGCTCTTGCCAATGCGGGCCAGCCTAAGAATCCTATAATCAGTGCAAGCATAGTAGGGTTTGTAAGTCTTATGAATGCAGACAATACTGCTAGAAGTGGAAACTGGGGAATAGTAAGGATTATTTCAGTGATAAACATAATAACTGTATCGGTAAATCCTCCAGCATATGCACTTAAAGCCCCTAAACTCACGGCGATTAGTGTAGAAATAAGCCCTGCCAAAAAAGCGACAACTATAACATCCTTACCTCCATTTACTATCTGAGAGAATATATCCCTTCCTTGATTGTCTGTGCCTAATATATGCGCCCTAGATGGAAATTGGTATATCTGGTCTAATTTTACTATTGTATCTAATTTTATAAAATATGGTCCAATGAAGGACATAAGTAGGATGCTTAGAAGTATTATAAATCCTATTAAACCTGCCCTGTCTCTAGATATCAGTATCAATGGTTCTATAAATATACTCTTCAATAGGTGCTTCCAGTTCATTATTCTCCTCCTACCTTTATCCTGGGGTCTAATTTAGAATAGAATAGGTCTGCAATAAAGTTAGCTACTATGACTGCGATAGTAATGATAAGAAATACCGCCTGCATTACTGGATAATCCCTTTGAGCTATACTAGCTCCCAATGCCCATCCGATTCCTTTATAAACAAATATACTTTCTATTAATGCTGAACCACCCATAAGGAAGCCCATCTGCATAGTCAAACTGGTAAAAAGAGGTAGAAGTGCGTTTCTTCCTACATAAGAGAATGTTATCCTCATCTCTGAAAGTCCCCTTGCCTTGGCTACTGTCACATAATCTTCGCCCAATGTATTAAGAGTACTACTTTTCATACTTAATGTCCATCCGCCTACGGTACTTACTACATAGGTTAAGATGGGAAGTAAGGCATGAGAAAATATGTCTTTGATGAATTCTAAGTTGAAACCTGGAGTAACCCCTGGGGATACCGTCCCCCTCATTGCACTTACTGGAATTAATCCTAGTTGTACGCCTATGATAATCAGGAGAAGTATTCCTATTAGATAGTTTGGTATTGCACTTAAGATGGCAGCTATAGTAGAGATGATATGGTCAAAAAGTCCCCCTCTTCTATAGGCAGCAATCATCCCAAGGATTATTCCTAGGCTAAAACTTATTAGGATAGAGATACCAACACTAAATATCGTCCATGGAAGATATGCAGTAATCATTGTAGATACAGGGGTTCCTTGGGAAAGGAATGACATTCCAAAATCTCCCCTTAAGAGATTCCTCATATAGTATAGATACTGTTCATATAATGGGGCGTCTAGATTTATAGAGAAAAGTGCAGCTGCTTGGTTTTTTGCATCTTGGAAGCTCATCCCATACTGAGAGATCAATTGTCCTATATATATTTCTACAGGATTTCCAGGCATAAGTCTTACAATGAAGAATGTAAGGGTAGCAACTATAAAGATAGTTAATATTGCTCTTACGATTCTAGTGAAGATATAGTTAGAGAATAACCGTTTAACTCTTATCAAACTATAGCCTCCTATTCTAAAAAGTCTCTGAAGTTAAAATAAGGCCGGGGAATATTTCCCCGGCTAATAGTTTACTTACTTACAGGCTTTAGTGTTCCGTTAAGAATCATAATAGTTACAAAGTTATCAGCATAAGGGCTATTCTTATAGATTGGGTCTCCTTCTTTAGGCCAGCCTGTAACTCTTACTCCATCTAGTGCTGGGTTATTCCCATATCTTTCCCATAGGGGTACTATTGGAAGCAGTTCATTGAATGCAAGGGCTAGTTTTTCTACTATCTTCTTCTGCTTTAAGAGGTCGTAACCTTCAGCGCTTTGGGTAGTGAGTTGATTAAGGTCAACCTTACCTACAGATTTTGTAGTTTGGACAAGTGGGAAGTTCATTCCAGGTCCCATTCCACTCGGATAGTTATAGGTGATTAGGTCGGCATAATAGGAGAAGTGAGCATGAGGATGGGCAGCACCCCAACCATTAATAGCCATCTGGAATCTTCCCTGGTATATCTCAGTAGGGAACTGAGAATATGTGATTCCCCTTACAGTTGTCTTTATTCCAAACTTGGTTAGCTGTTCAGCGGCATTCTCTGCAGCGGCAGACCAGTCAGCATATTCAGCGGGAACAAGAAGTTCATACTCCATCTTTGTTCCTTTATCAGTTACCCAGATGCCATCTGGACCCTTCTTAAATCCGAGATTAGTCAATATCTTTGCTGCTAGGTCGGGATTATAATCATACTTATTTAACCTCTTTAATACCGGCTGAGAGATCCACTGAGGAACCAGGTTATCACTAAGACCAGTCATATAGATCTGTCTCTTAGCAGAGTCTCCAAGAGATACAAATGCGTTCTCTTCCTTTTTCACTGCATATGCTATGGCTTGTCTAACCTCTTTGATATTGAATGGATAGATATTATGATTGAAATATATCGCTGGACCAGAATATATAGGTGGTCTTATGATCCTTATCCCTAACTGAACGAACTGTTTTTCTGTTGCTGGTGGAAATCCATGTGTAGCATAATCTACCTCTTTAGATAGCACTAATGGAGTTACTACAGGGGTTTCTCCATTGTAGACCTTAATCGTGTCGAATTTAATCTTTTCTGCATCCCAGTAGCCATTGAATTTAGTGAGAGTTGCTTCAGATTCGGTAAGATTCTTTGGGTCTAGGATGAAAGGTCCAGTTCCTACAATTTTTTCTGGTCTGAACTGATCAAACTCGGCTCTGAGCTTCTTCATCTCTTCAGACTCATTCGTCTTACCCTGGCCAAGAAGACCTATGACTTGACTTGCGTACTTTCCATATACAGCATCAGAGCGAATCTCAGTCCTGAGTATATATCTCTCTATAACCATAGGTGCAGCAGGATTGCCCATATGAAAATCTACGGTATAGTCATCCACCGGTGTTACCTTGTCAACATATCTCCATACTGCCCAGTTATAGAGATATCCAAGATAGAATGTGGTCACCACATCTTTAGCAGTAAAGGTCTTTCCATCCTGCCACTTTACGCCTTTTCTTAGGAAAACCCTAAATGTATTTGTATTTCTATTAAGACTCCACTTTGTAGCAAGAAGAGGCATCCACTTTGCGTCTGCCCATAGATACATAGCTAAAGGCTGTTCCATAAGGTCCCAATACATCCCTAAACTAATATTATTAGTGGCATAGGTATTGTAGTGTCCTACTGGAGGAGGAGAATATGGCCAAGCACCGTGAAATTCTCCTGCTGCAAAGGCAAGAGGAGTAAGAGTAACTACCAAGATGATACTGATTAAACCTGCTAAAAATCTTTTACTCATTCGATAACCTCCTTATTAAATTAATCTTAATCTAAAACTGAAACCTCTCTCGACACCCCTTAATCTCTCTCATTCTAGTACCATCTATTAGGTTCCCTCTAATATCACCCCCAATCCTTAAATACTCTCTGTAGCTGATGTTATTTTATCACTAAGGATTGTTAAAGTCAACAGAATGTTTTTCTAACTATTATAAATGTTTTAGAAGAAATCTTCACTACTTCAGATATAAATTTATGATAGAATAATAAAACAGATAGTTTAACTTAGATAAGGAGGAGATATGCCTAAGGAATCGATGACTCCAAAAGAACGGTGGGAGGCAGTATTAAGGGGAAGAAAGCCTGATAGGTTGCCTATGGATTATTGGGCTACTAATGAAACAAATGAAAAATTGATGAGGTATTTAAATTGTTCTACTTTAGAAGAGGTTTACAAGAAGCTCCATATCGATAGACCTGTTGCTGTAGCCCCTGTCTATATAGGACCGAAACTAGAAGAAAATACTGATATCTATGGTATTCGCTATAGAAACATCGAATATGGAGGGGGTTTTTATGCTGAGTCTATCTATCATCCCCTGGCACAGTATCAAACAGTAGAAGAGATAGAAAGGAACTATATCTGGCCCAGTGTAGACTGGTTTGATTATAGTGTAATACCTGGTCAATTGGAGGGAAAGGAGATATATCCAGTTCAAGGAGGTGGATCCGAGCCGTTTCTAATCTATAAGGACCTCAGGGGTCAGGAACAGGCATTTATGGACCTTATATTAAATCCTGATATAGTAGACTATTGTCTGGATAAGTTGTTTGATTTTTGCTATGAAAATACTCTAAGGATATACGAACAGGTCCCTGGTAAGATTACATTTTCATATATAGCCGAGGATATGGGGGCAGAAACCGACCTTATGTACTCTCCAGACCAGATAAGAAGATTCCTTTTACCCCGTATGAAAAGGATGATCGACCTGGCGCATGAAGCTGGAGTATATGCATTTCATCACAATGATGGGGCGATAAGAAAGATTTTACCTGACCTAATAGCAATAGGGATAGATATACTAAATCCGATCCAGTGGAGATGTAAGGGTATGGAGAGAGAAGGGCTAAAACGGGACTTCGGTGACAGATTGATATTTCATGGAGGGGTTGACAACCAGTATACTTTAGCCTTTGGCTCAGTAGAAGAAGTTAAAAAGGAGGTAATAGAGAACATAGAAATACTTGGTTATGATGGTAGATATATAATTGCCCCCTGTCATAATATACAGTCTGTAAGTCCAGTTGAGAATATCGTAGCGATGTATGAGGCTGGTTATGAGTATGGATTCTTTTAAATTACTTGTAAGATGCAAATATTTTTGATAAAATCTTTATATGAAAAGAATAGTTAGTGTAAGCCTTGGCTCCAGTAAAAGAGACCATAAGGTCTCTTTGTCTATTTTAGGAGAAGAAGTAGTTATTGAGAGAATAGGTACTGATGGGAGTTTAGACGCTGCCATAAATAAGATCAGGGAATTGGATGGTAAGGTTGATGCTATAGGTTTAGGTGGAATCGACCTCTATTTTACTATTGGTAATAAACGTTATGTGGTAAAGGATGCATTAAAGATGGCAAGGGCAGCGAAGATAACCCCTATAACAGATGGAAGTTTGGTGAAAGAGACTCTAGAAAAGGAGGTGATTACCATATTAGAGAGTCTCATACCAGGGGGAGTTAAAGGGAAGAATGTACTTATTCCCTCAGCTGTAGATAGATTTGGGATGTTGGAAGCCTTTTATGCCCGAGGGGCGAATATAGTTATAGGTGACCTTATGTTCGCTTTAGGCATCCCAATTCCAATCCATAGTATAAAGGTATTAAGGTTTTTGGCATATGTGCTGCTTCCTATATTGACAAGGTTGCCATTTTATATGCTCTACCCTGTGGGGGAAAAACAGGAAGAGGTTACTCCAAAATTTACAAAATACTTCCTATGGGCAGATATAATAGCAGGAGACTTTATATATATAAAAAAGTATATGCCAGATAGTCTAGAAAACAAGATTATACTTACAAATACGGTTACTCCTACTGATAAAGAGATGCTAAGAGAGAGAAAGGTAAAGTGGCTGATCACTACAACTCCAGAACTATCAGGAAGGTCATTTGGGACCAATGTCCTAGAAGGATTTCTTGTGGCTATGAGAGACAAAAAGTTGTCCGAAGAGACAGATGAAGCATTTCTAAAGAGGATAGGTTTTAACCCCAGAGTAGAAAGGTTAAGTTAAAGCAAAGAGGTGATATGATGAAAGAAAAAGAAATCTTTCTGACAAGGGAAGGGTACGAAGCCTTAGTAAGAGAATTGGAGGACTTAAAGAGAAACAAAAGGAAAGAAGTGACAGAAAAGATTAAGCAGGCAAAAGAGTTTGGTGACCTCTCTGAAAATGCCGAATATACAGAGGCTAAAAACCAGCAGGCATTTATTGAAGGAAGGATCCTCACAATTGAGCATATACTTTACAATGCGAAGATAATAGAAGAAGATGGACAGGATGGTAGTGTCTCCCTGGGTTGTAGGGTAAAGTTGTTGAATCTTCTCGATAACTCTGTGGTAGAGTATTGTCTTGTAAGTTCCCCAGAGGTAAATGTAAAGGAGAATAAAATCTCTGATGAGTCTCCGGTTGGGAAGGCGATAATAGGGGCTAATATAGGTGATGTTGTAAAGGTAAAGATACCTAAAGGAGAGATTGAATTTAAAGTGCTAGAGATAAGGAGGTCAAATTAGGTGAATTTCGTTCCTACCCACTCTATTGACGAGTTAAAAGAAGATTTTGAAACATATATAGATAGAACAGTAAGGATAGCAGGTAGGGTTACAGCTATAAGAAAGCATGGAAGAGCTACCTTCTTAGATATAAGAAATATAAAGGATAAGATGCAGATATATGGAAGGGCTGATGAGCTTGGTTCATTATATGATCTTCTTGAAGAATGTCACGTAGGAGATTTCATTGGAGTGGAAGGCTTCCCTTTTAAGACCCATACAGGGGAACCTTCTGTAAAGGCGAAGACCCTTTGGCTTCTTACCAAATCCTATCGACCACTTCCAGAAAAATGGCATGGAATTACTGATGTAGAGACAAGGTATAGACGGAGATACCTTGACCTGATAGCTAATGAAGAGGCAAGAAGAATATTTTTGCTCCGTTCAAATATGATAAGACAACTGAGGAATTTCCTTGATGATAGGGGTTTTATAGAGGTAGAGACTCCTATACTTCACAGGATACCCGGGGGTGGTGCAGCTAGACCATTCATTACTCATCATAATGCCCTAGATATAGATTTGTATCTAAGGATTGCTTTAGAGTTATACCTAAAGAGGCTTATAGTTGGTGGATATGAGAGGGTCTATGAGATCAATAGATGTTTTCGTAATGAAGGGATATCCACTGTTCATAACCCTGAGTTTACTATGTTAGAATTATACCAGGCTTATGCAGATTATAATACTATGATGAATCTTACTGAAGAGTTAATAACCCATCTCGCCAAGGTATTGATGGGTAAGCCTGTTATATATAGGGGAGAGGAGGAGATAGATATCTCCTCTCCTTGGAAAAGGGTTGAATTATTAGATATAGTAAAAGAATATACCGGGGTAAACCCTTTAGAGATGGAAAGAGAGAGACTTTTGGAGTATGCCAAGAAACTTGAGATAAAGGTTACGGTAGAGGAAAATCTCTGGGCAAAGGTATTAATGGAGCTTTTTGATGAAGAGGTACAACCTTATCTCAAGGAACCAACATTTGTAACCGGATATCCAGTAGCAGTATCTCCATTGGCAAAGGCAAGGGAGACAGACCCTAGGTTTACAGATAGATTTGAACTCTTTATAGGAGGGCTTGAGATAGCAAATGCATTTTCTGAGCTCAACGACCCTGTAGAACAGAAGAGAAGGTTCGAGGCTCAACTTCAAGAAAAACTCAGAGGAGAAGAAGAAACTCATCCTATGGATGAGGATTTTATTGAAGCCTTAGAATATGGTATGCCTCCTACTGGAGGATTAGGTATAGGGATAGACCGATTGACTATGCTCCTGAGTAATGTAAATTCTATAAGAGAGGTAATCCTTTTCCCTCTCCAGAGGCCGGAGTGAGTAAGACAGGTAAGGTTTATAGATGTAAAGAATGTGGATATACAACGTCACATTGGTTAGGGAGATGCCCTCAATGTGATGCATGGAATAGTATAGAGGAAGTCCTCCCTGAGAAGGAGACGAAGAAGCCCTTAACATCTAGAATTCCTAAGGGTTCAAGACTTGAAGAGATTGAGAGCAGCCCATTAGAAAGGATAACTACCGATTATCTTGAGATAGATAGACTCCTCGGTGGAGGAATAGTACCTGGTTCGGTCCTTCTTATAGGGGGAGAACCTGGAATAGGGAAGTCTACTCTTATGCTTCAGATCTCTGATGCCCTTTCTAGAAAAGGTTTAAGGGTGCTTTATAACTGTGCTGAAGAATCGGTGTATCAGGTAGGTCTAAGGGCTAAGAGACTTGGTATAGATGGGAAGAATCTAATCCTTTTGAGTGAGTCTAGCCTTGATGCATCTATAAATCTGTACGATGAGATAAGACCTGATGTTTTTATTACAGATTCTATCCAGGCAGTAAAAGATGAATCTGTTGAAACACAGGCTGGTACCATAAGTCAGATAAAGTTATGTACATCTAAGATCATAGATATAGCAAAGAGAGATAATACTGTAGCGTTTATTACCGGTCATGTAACAAAGGAAGGGGTACTTGCCGGTCCTAAAACCTTGGAGCATATGGTTGATGGGGTCTTTTATTTTGAAGGGGAAAGGGATGGTATGGTTAGGATATTAAGGGCGGTGAAGAATAGATATGGCGATACAAACGAGGTGGCATTTATGGAGATGGAATCTTCTGGTCTTAAGGAGATATCTAATCCATCTCTATTCTTTATAAGGGAAGGATTGGGAGAAACACCAGGGGCTACTGTTGGTGTTATAATGGAAGGAACTAGACCTATCCTAGTAGAGGTGCAGGCACTAGTAACCAGGTCTGTATACAGTGTCCCAAGAAGGATAGTCCAGGGTATCGATTACAATAGATTCTCTATTATAACAGCAGTGTTAGAGAAACTACTACAGATGCCACTTTTCAATAAGGATGTATTCCTGAATATCCCCGGAGGAGTAAATGTAAAAGACCCGGGCATAGACCTACCTGTGGCATTAGCTATTATATCTAGTACTATGGAGATTCCTGTCCCCTCAGATATGTTTAGCTTTGGAGAGATGGGACTTACTGGAGAGATAAGACAGGTTATGTGGCAGGAAAAAAGGATAGAGGAAGCGGTAAGATTAGGATATAGAGAGGGGGTAATACCTGTAATGAAAAGAGGAGGACCTAGAACATTAAAAGAGGTAAGATTTTTAAGGGAGGTGTATGAGTTTATAAAAAGATGCCAGACCCTATCTTAGACCTTTATAGGGCGTTAAAACTTACAGCTCCGGGTACACCCCTTAGAGATGGTTTGGAAAGGATATTAAGGGCTAGTATGGGGGGGCTTATTGTAGTTGGAGGAACACCAGAGGTAATGTCTATCTCTAACGGAGGATTCTCTATAAACTGTGACTTTTCTCCAGAGGCTCTTTATGAACTGGCTAAGATGGATGGAGCGATTATTGTTTCCGAGGACCTGAAAAAGATACTTTATGCTAATGTCCAGCTTTCTCCAGACATCTCAATCCCTACTACAGAACCAGGCACCAGGCATAAGACAGCAGAAAGAACAGCTAAACAGACAGGATGCCTTGTAATTGCAATCTCGGAAAGAAGGGAGATAATAACCCTGTATATTGGGAATACCAAATATATACTTCAGGATATAAGAAATCTTTTAGTAAAAGCAAATCAGGGGTTACAGGTTCTAGAGAGATATAGACTGATCCTAGATCAGGCTATGTCTAATCTTACGATGTTAGAGCTGGAGGACAGTGTTACCCTTTTTGATATACTTTGGAGTTTATATAGGATAGAAATGGTGCAACGGATAGCCCAGGAGATAGACAGATATGTTACTGAATTAGGAATAGAGGGAAGGCTTGTAAAGATGCAGCTGGATGAGCTTATAGGGGGGGTATCAGATGAAGAGACCTTACTTTTGAAGGATTATATAGGAGAAGGGATATCTCTAGAAGAGGTAAAGGAAGAGGTAAAAAATAAGAATCTTACAGAGATCTTGAATCTAACATCAATGGCAACCATATTAGGTATTTCTGATACTGTTAGTATGCCAGACTCCAGTTTAAAGTGTAGAGGCTATAGATTACTAAGCTATATTGCCCGTATCCCCTCAAATATTATTGAGAAACTTATAAGTCACTTTGGTAACCTACAGAATATATTGAGAGCAGATATTCCTCAGTTAGACGAGGTGGAGGGTATTGGCGAGATAAGGGCAAAGAATATAAAGGATGGATTGAGGAGATTAAAAGAACAGAGTAAGGGGGTTTTACCATTTAAGCCGATTGATGTAGGAAGAACCAGATGAAATTAGGGGTTATAATTGCAGCAGCAGGACAGTCAAAGAGATTAGGTCATAATAAGGTCCTTATGGAATTGGGAGAAAAGGTTGTGTTATTTTATTCCCTAGAACAGTTTATTAAGGTTCCATCATTAAGTCAGCTTGTGATCGTAGTAAGGGCTCAAGATGAACTTGAGGTGAGAGAGTTACTAGAGAGAGAAGGATATAATATCCCTATAATTCAGATAGTAGTGGGGGGAAAGGAGAGGCAAGACTCGGTTTATGTAGGGTTAAAGGCTCTGGATATGTGTGATATAGTTGCTATTCATGATGGGGCAAGGCCATTTATAAGTTATGAACTTATAGATAGACTGATAGATGAGGCTATCAAATATGGAGCGGTAATACCTGCTTCACCAGTAAAAGAAACGATAAAGGTGGTGAAGGAAGGATATGTTGAATCTACTTTACCCAGAGAATTTCTATGGAGTGTTCAAACTCCTCAGGTCTTTAGGTATAAATTGATATTAAATGCCTATGAAGAGGCATTTAGAGATGAGTTTTATGGAACAGACGATGCCTCTCTAGTGGAGAGGTTGGGCTATAAGGTGAGAGTAGTACCAGGGGAGTATACCAATCTGAAGATTACTACTAGAGAAGACCTGGAAATAGCACAGAGGTATATCAAGCTTTTAAATCTATGAGGGTTGGTATAGGATACGATATCCATCCCATAAGAGAAGGGAGAAAACTCTTTATAGGTGGGGTTGAAATTCCATCAGGATTTGGTTTGGCAGGTCATTCAGATGCCGATGTGCTTTTACATGCTATATCTGATGGTATCCTTGGGGCTGCTGGTTTACCTGATATCGGATTTTTCTTCCCAAATACTGTTGCCTATAAGGATATCTCAAGTTGTGTTATACTAGGAGAGGTAAAGAAAAGGATTGAAGATAGATATAGAATAGTTAATATAGATAGTGTAGTGATAGCTGAAGAGCCTAAGATTGGTCCATATATAGATATGATGAAAGAGAAGATATCTAAGATCTTGGAGATAGATACAGATTCTATAGGGATAAAGGCAACTACCAACGAAGGATTAGGTTCTATTGGAAGAAAAGAAGGGATAGCTGCAATAGCTGTAGTTCTACTGGAAGTAAAGGAGGATATTAGATGAGCGTCAGGGTTAGATTTGCTCCCAGCCCAAGTGGAAGCTTGCATATAGGTAATGTAAGAACAGCCCTCTTTAATTGGCTATTTGCTAGAAAAAATAAGGGAAGTTTTATCTTGAGGATAGAAGATACCGATGTGGAGAGGACATCTGAGGAGGCATATAAGGGGATACTAGAGGATCTTTTATGGTTAGGTTTAGATTGGGATGAGGGTCCTTACAGACAGAGTGAAAGACTAGAGATATATAGAAGGTATGCAAAGGAGTTTCTAGAAAGAGGATTTGCCTATAAATGCTTTTGCACACCTCAGGAATTAGAGAAAGAAAGGGAAGAGGCGATAAAAGATGGAAGACCTCCTCGATATAGTGGTAGATGTGCAATGCTTACTCCTAAAGAGGTAGAGGCACTAGAGAATGAGGGAAAACCTTATTCTATAAGATTTAAGATACCACCAGGTATCCACTTTATAGTTGACGATATAGTAAGAGGGCAGATAGACTTTGATGTAAATGCAATCACAGGAGATTTTATTATCCTCCGTTCTGATGGGATGCCTACCTATAATTTTGCCGTGGTGATAGATGACTATCTTATGAATATTACTCACGTGATAAGGGGTGAAGACCACCTTTCAAATACCCCTAGGCAACTCCTTATATACAAAGCTATAGGGGCAGAACCACCGAAGTTTGCCCATCTCTCTATGATTGTGGGAAGTGACCACTCTAAACTCTCTAAGAGAGAGGGTTCATTCTCCTTAAAGGACCTGAAAAGGGAGGGATTTATACCTGAGGGGGTAATAAATTATTTAGCACTGCTGGGATGGAGTCCAAAAGGAGAAGAGATAAAAACTAAAGAAGAACTTATAAGGGAGTTTTCTCTTGAAGAGGTTTCTCCTAGTCCTGCTGCATATGACGAGACAAAGTTAAGATGGATCAATAGACAGCATATCCTAAAGGTAGATATAGAGAGATTGGTAAAATACGCGGAACCCTTTTTAGGGGAGTTTAATAGGTATCCTAGAGAGTGGTTAGAGAAGGCTATACTTTCTATAAGAGAATATGCCGATACCTTAAAAGATATCCCTGAACAATTAGAAAGGTATTACCAGAAAGAACCAGACCTCTCGAGATATGTAGATGAGATAAAAAATGGGAAAAGAGCAATCGAAGTCCTGTTAAGTCTATTCGAAGAGAAAGATAACCTCTCTTCTATAGAAGAGATATTTAAGGATGCGATGGCTATATCAGGGCTTAAAGGAAGAAGGTTCTATCATCCAGTGAGGGTAGCCATTACAGGATATGACTCAGGACCAGAGCTTGTGGAATTGATTCCTATATTAGGGAAGGCAAAATGTATAGAAAGATTAAAGCATGCATTAATGTATGTGGAGGGAGCAAATGAGATTCTATAATACTTTAACCAGAAATGAAGACGAGTTTTATCCTAAGAAGAAAAAACTAGTAAGGATGTATGTATGTGGAGTTACTCCTTATGACTATTGTCATGTAGGGCATGGGAGGGCATACCTTGTATATGATATCCTCCATAGATTTCTTTTATCAGAAGGTTATGGAGTGCTCTATGTGCAGAACTTTACTGATATAGATGATAAGATAATAAATAGAGCTAATGAGATAAAATCAGAACCTAAGGAGCTTGCAGATAGATTTATAAGAGAGTACTTTACTGATATGGATAGATTCGGTATAAAGAGGGCTACCGTGTATCCTAGGGTTACAGAACATATAGATGAGATAATAGGGTTTATAGAGAAGATTATGGATGAAGGATACGCCTATGAGTCAGGAGGGGATGTATACTTCTCAGTAAGAAGTTATCCATCGTATGGAAAGCTCTCAAAGAGGACTCTTGAAGAAATGAGAAGTGGGGCAAGGGTAGAGCCAAGTGAAAATAAAAAAGACCCGATGGATTTTGCATTATGGAAGAGTGCAAAGCCAGGAGAACCTAACTGGGAAAGTCCTTGGGGAAGGGGAAGACCTGGATGGCATATAGAGTGTTCAGTTATGTCTCATCTCTATCTAGGAGAAGATATAGATATTCATGGTGGGGCTATAGAGTTGATATTTCCTCATCATGAAAACGAACTTGCCCAGGCAGAAGCAGTATTAGGTGAGGGTAGATTTGTAAGATACTGGATTCATAACGGACTGGTAAATCTAAAGTCGGAAAAGATGTCGAAATCTACTGGAAATTTTGTAACACTTAGGAATATCCTATCTTCATATAAGCCTGAAGCACTTAGACTCTATCTCCTTGGGACCCACTACAGAAGTCCTGTAGATTTCGATATACAGGCATTAGAAGATGCCCAGAGGGCATATGAGAGGATCGAAGATACCCTGAGGTTACTAGCTCAGATCCCAGAGCCTCCAGAACCTGTTTATGATCAGGCATTTACAGAGTTTAGAGAGGCACTCTCTAATGACCTCAATACCCCTCAGGCTCTAGGTGTAATATTTACCTATATAAGGGAGAATAGACCGATGTTAGAAGGAGGATGGAATCCGAACCTTCCTATATTTAAATTCAATCTCTCAAGGATGTTAGATGTCCTTGGGTTCCCTCCTTTAGAAACGAGGGGTTTTTCTCTTGATTCCGAGAAGTTGAGTGAGGTAATGAATATTATAATATCTCTGAGGAATAAGTTAAGACAGGAGAAGAGGTTTGACCTTACTGATAGAATTAGAGATGACCTCAATAGCATAGGCATAACTCTAGAGGATACTAAAGAAGGGACAAGATGGAAGATGAGTTGAGGATTGAGGGGAAAAATTCGGTAAGAGAAGCAATAAAAACAGGGATAGTTCAAAAGGTTCAGATAGAAAAAAGGCTTATCCCTAGATATAGGGATGTTCTTCAAGAAGCTAGAGAGAAAGGGATTCCTGTTCAGGAGGTTCCTTCTCTAGATGCAAAACAAGGTATCTTAGCGTATATATTTCCAGTTCAGCCACGAGATATAGAGGAATTTATGGAGAAGTCCTTTATAGTGGTTGCTGACGGGGTAGAAGACCCCCGTAACCTTGGTGCTATAGTAAGGACTGCAGAAGGTGCAGGGGTAGATGGAATAGTCCTTCCAAAACATCGATCTAGCCTTATTTCAAAAGGGCTTATTAATTCGTCAAGTGGAGCAATCTTTCATATCCCATTTAGTATTGTAACAAATACTGCCCAGAGTATAGATAGATTTATTCAGGCAGATTTTTCTATTGTAGGGGCAGACCCAAAGGGAGAGATTTATTATAATATAGATTTTACTTTCCCTATCGTCCTGGTGATAGGAGGAGAAGATAAAGGTTTGCGTCCTATTATAAAGAAGAGATGCAATGTTCTTGCCGGTATACCTATGAAAGGAGAGATTAATTCTTTAAATACCTCTGTAGCGGCAGGAATTCTTATATATGAGATTGCAAGGAGAAGGTTTTTAAAGGAGGGATGAAAATGAAGAAGGGAATTAATATCTGGTCCTTTCCTGCGGGGATGAAGATAGAAGAATGTATGAAGGTTGCAAAGGAGGCAGGTTTTGAAGGGATAGAGCTGGCTCTAACTGAGGATGGAGAGATCAATCTGAGTAGCAAAGAGCACGATATCCTGAGGTTTAAAGAGATGGCGGAAGATATTGGTATAGAGATAAGCGGTTTTGCTGCAGGTTTATACTGGAAGTATCCATTTACAAGTAGCCAGAGGGATATAAGAGAAAAGGCAAAGGATATCTGCAAGAAACAATTAGAGATTGCCTCAATATTTGGTGTAGATACGATCCTGGTTGTTCCAGGGGTAGTTGGGGTGGACTTTATGCCTGGAGCTGAAGTGGTAGAATATGATGTTGCCTATAATCGTGCATTTGAAGCCCTGACCCAATTAGTCCCTGAGGCAGAAAGACTTAAGGTCTGTATAGGGGTAGAGAATGTATGGAATAAGTTCTTACTATCCCCATTAGAGATGAGGGATTTTATCGATAAGATAAAATCTAACTATGTAGGAGCTTATGTGGATGTTGGTAATATAATCTATATAGGTTATCCAGAACATTGGATCAAGATCTTAGGACATAGGATTAAAAAGGTCCATATAAAGGATTATAGGAGAAGTGGAAGTGGCCTTTCTGGTTTTGTAGACCTATTATCAGGAGATGTAAATTATCCTGAGGTTATAGATGCTTTAAAAGAGGTTGGGTATAATGGATACCTAAATGCGGAGATGTCACCATACAGAGACTATCCACTCCAGATTATATATAATACATCTAAATCTATGGATAGAATTCTAGGTAGAGAATAAGGAGGCAAGATGATAAAGGTAGGACTTATTGGTATAGGTTTTATGGGGAGAGGTCATCTAGATAACTATATAAGGCTTGAGTCAGAAGGATTTCCTGTAAAGCTTGTTTCTATCTGTGATGTAGACCCTGAAAAGTTTGAAGGAAAGTTTATAAAGGGTAATATAGATGTTGGCACAAGCAAATACGACTTCAGTAGATATAATCTCTATACAAGTATGGATGAAATGTTAGAGAAAGAGGAACTAGACTATGTAGATGTCGCTTTACCTACCTACCTGCATGCAGAAGCCACAGTAAAAGCTCTCAATAGGGGTTTAAATGTACTATGTGAGAAGCCGATGGCTCTAAATTCCAGAGAATGTTCCGAGATGATAGAAGCTGCAAAGAAGAATAATAAAAAGCTTATGATTGGACATTGCCTTAGATTCTGGCCCGAGTATGAGTATCTAAAGGAATGTGTGGCTAGCGGAAGATTTGGAGAGGTTTTAGAGGGATTTTTCTACCGCGGTGGAGGTTCTCCAAAGTGGTCATATCAAAACTGGCTTTTAACAAAGGAAAAGAGTGGCGGATGCATATTAGACCAGCATATTCATGATGTAGATACAATCAATTGGCTATTCGGTAAGCCTGAAGCAGTCTCGACTATAGCCCGAAATGTAATACCTGGAAGTGGCTATGATATAGTCTCTACAAACTATATATATCCAGATGGTAAGGTTATAAACGCCCAGGATGATTGGACACTAGAAGGAGACTACGGATTTGAGATGATGTTTAGGGTGAATTTCGAGAAGGCAAACATTATCTATCAGCATGGTGTCTTAAAGGTTAATCCGAATGGAGAGAAGAGTTTTACTCCAGAATTGCCTAAGGAGATGGGATACTATAGAGAGATAAGATATTTTATCGAGAGCTTAATAAATAATACTCCAATAACAGTAGCTCCACCTGAAAGTAGTAAAGAGACTATAGAGATAGTTGAAGCAGAAGTTACATCTGCAGATAATGGAGGAAAGATAACACCGGTAACCCGATAGAGCATTCAGAAAGCGGCGAGTAATGAGGAGTCACAGGACATTTTCATTACTCGCCATAATTATTTCTTTTGTTAGCTTTTATTAGAGATTAAAGTTCTTGAATTGAGGTAACCACTCTTTATTTGCTTCAAACATCTCTTTAACCATCTCTTTTATCTCTGCTAGGCTTAATACACTAGATGTAAGTGGGTCATAGCATATGGCATGATATATCTTTTTAGGGTCACCAGTCAACGCTCCTTCTACAGCCAATTCCTCACAGGAAGAGTTTATATAGTTGAGAAGAGCGAGTTGGGGTGGAAGTGAGCCAACCTTAAGAGGGTCTAGTCCACGTTTAGATGCAAGGATAGGGACCTCTACACATGCTCCCTGAGGTAGATTATCTATAAGCCCAAAGTTCCTCACATTTCCATTGAACTCGAACATTGTACCATCACCTAATACTGCGTTAAATATATAGGCAGCGTACTCTTTGCCACGTTTTAACTCCACAGGTGCATTTTCAATCCAATATTTTACCTCCTCTTTCCAGGTATCCTCTCTTCTAAGATACTCCTTTAGGATATATGCATATTCTCCTGGATTCCATCCAGTCCCATGAGTACAGTATTTCTCTATAAGATCAGGTCTCTTCCTAAACCAGGGATTATATTCAGAATTATGCCCGCTTGACTCAGTAACATAGTATCCTAGGTGCAAAAACATTTCATTCCTTACCTGTTCTTCATTGTATATCTCAGGTCTTGTTGTTACAGCCTCTCTTATCAGAGGATACGCATCCTTTCCATTCCACTCAAACTTAAGGAACCATGCTTGGTGATTTATCCCTGCAGAGAAATATGTTACTTCTTCCATAGGGGCGCCTATCCAGTGGGCAAGCATCTCTGCTGTCCCCTGAACACTATGGCATAGTCCTACAACCTTTGCCTTGGTTTCACCTTGCATTGCCCTACAAAGCATAGCCATAGGATTTGTATAATTTAAAAATGTAGCATCAGGACAGTACTTTTCGATATCTCTGCATATATCAAGCATCACCGGGATGGTTCTTAATGCCCTAAATATACCTGCAGGCCCTCTTGTATCCCCCACATTTATATCTACTCCGTACTTTTTGGGTATCTCTATATCGTATCTCCATACATGAACACTTCCTACAAGTATCGTACAAACTACCCCATCTGCACCATCTAGAGCTTCTGCTCTATTTTTTGTTGCTAATATCTTGGCAGGATACCTTCCAGCAGAAACAATTTTCTCAACTGCGGTCTTGGCAAATTCCAGTCTCTCATCATCTATATCCATAAGGGCAATAGTGGCATCCTGAAATGCCGGAAATGTAAGAAGGTCTCTCACTAGACCTCTAGTGAATCCTAGACTTCCTGCTCCGATAAAGGTTATCTTTTTAGACATAAAATCACTCCTTCCCTTAATAGTTGATGTTGTGATTATACCACAATCCTATTTTTATATCTACATCTATATAACTTTCAGAAATTGCTCAATTTTATAAAAAGACAATCGAAAGGAATTAGGGGGAGATACAGAAATCTATAGGTTTCTAGTTAGAGTTTTTCTAATATTTTTTTGTCTGCCTCATAACTAGCTAATGCCTTTGCCTTTTCTAGCTCTATCCACTCTGCTTTGGTTATCTCCCCGTAGG
>Ga0078972_1002708_pt1 | contig 57111 bp, 48 predicted proteins | sample YelNatPaOPGAMG01_FD_67568 | JGI IMG/M metagenome (GOLD analysis project Ga0078972, IMG submission 67568) | Hot spring thermophilic microbial communities from Obsidian Pool, Yellowstone National Park, USA - OP-RAMG-01 (SPADES assembly) (version 2) | ecosystem: Environmental > Aquatic > Thermal...
AGGTATCCCTTAATGAGAAGAACAAACTTCCCTGATTTTGTTCTTTTAGCTTAGGTGTCATTTTAAAAAAATTTGCAAGGTTTCTGGCTCTAATGTACAAAATCTTGCAGAATTTTTACTAAAAAAATCTTATTAAGTTATTAACAATCAATCGTTTATTGTGTTGATAAGGGTCGACTAAATAATTTCTTTTGTTCAAATTCGATGCAGGGTTGACAATAAAATAATATCTAAATTATTGTTTAATGAATATTCATTTATTTGTCCTTTGTCTTAGCTGCCAGGAATGCTTCAAATGTTTGTTGTAAATATTTAAAGCAGGATTGCTTCATCTGTTTTTGTTTTTAGCAAATTTAACATGCTCTATATTTTAGGTACATCCATTTTATCCTTAAAACAAAACGCCACTGAAAAGTGGCGTTTTGTTGCATTGTTTGGACCTCTGTTTTTATTTATTAGATTTAGGTTTTTCGATAGGCTTAAGTTCCCACCCGTATGTATTATTCAAATCAGCTATAAGCGAATTCATTTCGTCGAAAAGGCCATCGAAACCTTCATTGAAATATGCATCCAAAGAAGATTTAGATTTATCGGCAAAAATGAGCCGCATATCTATATACTGATTGTTGTACCACTCTGTACTATCGGTAGCTACATAAGCTTCGGCCTTAGCTATAGCTTGGTTGTTGCTGGCGTAAACTACAACAAGGTCGGCATACTGATTGATGACATCGGCCTTTTGTTGTAGGTTTTTTGTGGTGTCATCCATGATGGGAACCAGATGCAGGAAATCAACCTGACCGGCAATTTTAATATCCATCAGCTGAAAATAAGCATTGGCATTGTTGACCACTTCTTCGAAATGAAATTTCTTTTCCCAATAGCCATACCCGGGAAAAAACTCAACCCATGTGGAATCCATAGCCTCATTAATTCCCTGCTGGGTAAGCTTCCCATTAACTTCGGCACCCATGCTTACGAGGTTAGTGCTTCCATGGGTAAACGAGTAATTTATCTTCAGGTTGGTTGATGAATACCCATAGGTTTGCTTCATCTGCCAGGTCCCCATGGTAAGCGTATTTTCTATTTTGGTTGGAATACCATCGGCCTGATATTCGCCTACAAAAGAATATGACAGAGCTGATTGTCCATCCACCGTAATAGTAAAAGAAAATGAGGAAGGTAACGACTTCGCCCCAACAACGGTAAAATCTCCCGTAACAATCTGTGGACGGGTAATTTCAAGGCTGGCATTTAAGTTCTGTGCATCGTAATTTGCTTTGTTGGAGGGAAACTTAAAGATAATGCTTGTACTGGATTCGACAGGTTCATCACCAAATCTTTGCTTTGAGAAGTCGTAAACATATACTCCTGCATAGGCGTCAAACGAGTCGAGTAGGTTGGTTAAATCATCATTCCCTTCGTCCAAAGCCTTAAGTGCAGTTTTAAGTTGTGGACGGGACGAAACCTTGTTCAAAGCATACAGCATTTTATAGAGGCCGGATGCTTTAAATTTTTTGACAGGCTGCGAATTGTCGCCATTCATCAGGTCGACAAACATTACTGTAGCCTGCATTCCCTTTTCCTGATTCAAAGTTTTCAGTTCGCCTACCATTTGGGTTCCGGAGTTTTCGAGATCGGCTTTTGTCTCTGCTACGGTCTTAGGCGCATAGGTGGGATTATCGAGGTTAATATCACCTCCATTATCCTTACTCTTGTCGCCGCAGGAGGTAACCATAAAGGCCATCAGCCCCACTGAATAATACAACCATCTTTTTTTCATAACAATTTGATTTAAGATTTCACATATTGAAACAAATTTAGGGAAAAAAATAATACATTCGGTAAAAAACCAATAAATGAGACCACAAAAAAAGCAGACCTGTCAATCAGGTCTGCTTAACCGCTTGTGATCCCGCTGGGATTCGAACCCAGGACCCCATCCTTAAAAGGGATGTGCTCTACCTGCTGAGCTACGGAATCAACCCCTTAAAAAGTGGCGCAAAGATAGGCAGCTTTTTTTATTTTCAAAACAAGTTTGCTAAAATTTTTAAGCATTTTCAGGTATTATGCTGACAATCAAAGTGATTTTTGCAGAAAAATTTCACCCCACAGATCAAAAGCATCGGCATCGGTTATGCGAACCCTATAAAAGTTACCTACCCGAATGTCGGGATGTTTGCGAATCAGCACTTCGTTGTCCACTTCGGGGGAATCGAATTCGGTACGACCAACGAAAAATTCATCTTCCTCCCGATCGACTATTACCTTCATCACCTGGCCGATTTTTTGTTCATTTTTCAGTTCAGAAATTTTCTGCTGTATGGCCATAAGCCGGTCAGCCCGTTGTTTTTTAACCTTGTAAGGAATGGTATCGGTATAGTGCATTCCGGCATAAGTATTTTCTTCGTGTGAGTAGGTGAATACACCAGCTCTGTCGAATTGAGTTGTTTCAACAAACCGACACAGTTCTTCAAAGTCAGCATCTGTTTCGCCGGGAAAACCTACCAAAAAGGTAGTACGCAGGCATATTTCCGGAACGGATTGACGAATTCGATCGATGAGTTCGACCAAATGTTCCCGGGAATGTCCGCGTCGCATTCGCATAAGCACATTGTCGCTGATATGTTGGACAGGCATGTCGATATACTTGCAAACCTTGGGATTATTTTTAATGACATCGAGCAGGTCGTCGGGGAAATCGACCGGGTACATATAATGTAGGCGTATCCATTCAATGCCATCGATTCCGGCAATTTTCTGAATCAGATAGGCCAACTGGCTTTTTCGGTACAAGTCATATCCATAATTGGAAGTATCCTGAGCAATGACAATAAGCTCCTTAACCCCTTTGGCTGCAAGAAATTCAGCTTCTCTGACAAGCTGTTCGACAGGGAATGATTGGTATTTACCCCGCATCGAAGGTATTGCACAAAAGGCACAGCCGCGATTGCATCCTTCCGATATTTTAAAAAACGCATAATGCGATGGGGTACTTAGCAAACGTTCGCCCAGAAGGTTTTCCTGGTAATTGTATCCCAGCGTTTCGACGATCGATTGCATGGAGTTTGTCCCAAAGTACTGGTCTACCTCAGGAATTTCCTGACGCAGTTCCTGAGCATAGCGTTCCGACAGACACCCCATCACGTAAAGATTATCAATTTTACCCTGCTTTTTTGCCTTAACAAACGAAAGAATAGTATCGATCGATTCTTTTTTGGCATCGAGAATGAAGCCACAGGTGTTGATAATCACCGTCCGTGCATCAGCATCGTCGCTTTCGTAGGCTACTTTTAGTCCATGGGCTGACAACTGACGCATCAGCCGTTCACTGTCGACAACATTTTTAGAACAACCCAGCGTAACAAAAAGGATGGTATCATCGGGTTTTATTCTTGTCTTCATTCAACAAACAATTTTAAATGGGTTACATGCTCTTTTATGTTACTATACTTCACGGCTCCGTACAGGACAGCCACTTTCATTCCAAACCATCACAGCAACTTTTGTATGCATTATACTTAAACAAGAAAGAATATTTTGTTAATTCCGGAACCATTAACGCTTCAGGCCTAAAAATGTTGCTTAAACATTTTTCCTCTGACCTCTTTGATGGGGGTAGTAATGACAAATGCATCGGGGTCGATTCGATATATTTCGTCGTAGAGGCGGGACAGGTCGAGACGGGTTACAACGGTGTATAATATTTCTGTATCATAGGAATATACATGTTCAACTTCGGAATACTCATTTTTCCCCTGATACACGGTAATATCCTTGTGAAACTTGTTCATTAGCATCAGCTTGATGGTTTTTGAACGTCGCGATAATATGGTTACCCCAGTATACTCATCGATTCCCTGCAGGAAAAAATCGACAGTCTTTGAAGCAGCGAGATAGATAAGGATAGAATAGAGCGCGGTTTCGATACCTAAGAACCAACCGGCGAATGAAAAAATGATGATATTAAAAATAAAGATGATGTCGCCCACCGAGAACCCGGTTTTTTGGTTGATAAATACGGCCAGAATTTCCGTACCATCAAGTACACTTCCCCCTCTGATAGCTAGTCCTATTCCTGCCCCTAGGAAAAAACCTCCAAATACAGCGATCAGCAATTTGTCGTTAGTAATAATGGGAAATTCTATATAAGCAACAGCAATCGACAATCCTATGATAGAGGCAATAGACTTGACAGCAAATATTTTTCCCGACTGATAGTATCCCAATGCAATAAAAGGCAAGTTGATGGCAATAAGCAGATAGGACAGCGATACTCCCGACAACAAATTAACCAGCAGCGAAATACCGGTAACCCCACCATCGATGAGCTTATTGGGGATCAAAAAACCCCGTAATCCAAAGCTTGCCGAAAGGATACCTAGAGAAATCAACACAATGCTTGTAATCAGGCGTCGGACGATATGTCTGCGTTCCCTGACGGTTTTGGCCTTTTTGTAGGATGAGACAGGAAACAGACTTTTCCTCCGGGAACGGTTATCCCCCTTATAGCGTTTGAAGACAATCAACTGTAATAACGAATTTAACATCGATTAATTTCTGAATAGTGAGGAAACAAAGGCTTTTTTGTCGAATATCTGCAGATCATCGATTTTTTCACCCACGCCGATATATTTTATGGGGACTTTAAACTGGTCGGAGATACCAATGACAACGCCACCTTTGGCGGTTCCGTCGAGTTTGGTGAGTGCGATGGCATTCACCTCGGTGGCAGCAGTGAACTGGCGTGCTTGTTCGAAAGCATTCTGACCCGTAGAGGCATCGAGCACTAGAAGCACTTCGTGGGGTGCTTCCGGCACAATTTTACGCATTACATTTTTAATTTTGGTAAGTTCGTTCATCAGGTTGATTTTATTGTGCAGTCGTCCTGCGGTATCGATAATTACCACATCAATCTGTCGGGCTACAGCAGCAGCCAGTGTATCATAAGCCACGGATGCCGGATCGGCGCCCATTTGCTGTCGGATAAGTTCGACCTCAGCCCTGTGGGCCCACACCGAAAGCTGTTCGATGGCAGCCGCCCTGAACGTATCCCCTGCTCCTAAAATTACAGATTTACCGGCTTTTTTAAACTGATAGGCAAGCTTGCCAATGGTAGTTGTTTTCCCTACACCATTTACCCCCACTACCAGAATAACATAGGGCTTAGGCAAATCCGACGAAAAAAAACCGGCTTCGGCCTGCGTTCCGTTCTCGGTAAGCATCGACATAATCTCTTCCTGCAATATATGCTGCAATTCATCAAGTGAAGTGTATTTGTCGCGCAATACCCGCTTTTCTACCCTGTCGATAATCTTTACCGTTGTTTCAATACCTACATCAGAAGAAATAAGTATTTCCTCAAGATCATCCAACACATCGGCATCTATTTTTGATTTTCCCGTAACAAGACGAGATAATTTCTGTAGAAAACTCTCCCGCGTCCGGGCAAGTCCTGCATCCATCCGATCGTCGGCCGGTGGCGGTGTTTTTTTGCTAAAAAGTCCCATATTATTGCTGTTCCTCTAAATGTTTGATTTTTACAACGCAAAGGTAAGTAATTTTGTCATTATCGCCGACAAATCTGGTTATAAGCACAGTATCTGCAAATATCTTTCTCGCTGGTCTGTACAAAAGGTGTTTCGGGATTCAATATTTCATGAAGCAAACTAACGACGGAATTTTCGACCTGCATAAAAAACTTGGCTACACTGTCTGGATAACTAGTTTGAGGGATAGGTACTTGAACAGGCATGTTTTTTTCGGCAATATGTTGAATATTATACAATACTGGTCTGGCCAAGGTTCCGGTATGCTGGTAATATAGCCATGCATATATCATTGCCTGTAGAAATTCCCGTTTTTTCCAATTCTCACGGGTGAAAAGATCTGTCACATCACGGTATTTTGGGCTACCTACGGTGCCGGTTTTATAATCGACAATACGTATTTGATTCGATGGAGAACAATCTATTCGGTCCATGCGGCCACCCAGCCTAATAGTATAATTTGATGAAATTTTGAGGGTCGTTACAAAGGATTTTTCAACCGCCATCAGCCTGTAATCACTGCAATATTGTCTATCGTAGTTAACAATAAGTTCACAGAACTTTTCAACAACCGGTTGCATGATTTTGGCAGTAGCCGTAAGATCAGCCGCTGTGTCCAGCTTATAATAATTGCGAATGCTATCATCAATAAGCTGTTTGATGACTTTGTTGTCAAAATTTACTTCCCCAATATTTTTATTGCAATAATCGGCATACAGGCGATACATTACCGAGTGCAGCACCGTTCCCAAGGTAGCATTATCGACTTTTTCCTGAATTTTTAAGTCGGGCTTCAGTTCGATAATATATCGAAAGTAGAACTGCAGGGGACAGTTAAGATAGGAAGCCACTGCCGATGGCGACAGATATGATTGGGCATTGGTAAGAAACGAAATAATACGATGCAGTATATCGGCATTTTTGGTTATGGTGATGGGTGCTACGCCAATGGTTTCGAGCGAAAATGCCATATTTTTCTGTTGCACCTTATATTTCGAATCCGGATCCTTTTCGATTTGACGGATATAGCGGCTTTTTTCTGTAATATTTTCGCCCGATGTGCTGTACATAATCCATACATGAGAACTTCGGGCCAGTAGTCTGTAAAAATAGTAGGCATAGATAGCATCGCGGTGTTTGATGGTAGGTAAACCATTGGCCGCACGCAAAGAATAGGGAATAAAACTCAGGGGTACGTTATTCTGAGGAAGATAGCCTTCGTTGGCACTTAAAATGATTATTTTTTCGAAATCGAGGGAACGGGTTTCGAGAAAACCCATAATTTGTATTCCCCGAAGAGGTTCACCTTCAAATGCCATCTTCAGTTCGCGCAGCCCCTTCATTAAAATACGCATCCCCAGAACCGGAGAAACGGAAAAACCGACCGAATCCACCACCGTCTGCAATTGGGTTAAGTAGGTACGTACCATCTGCAGACTTTCCTTTTCAATGATTAATTCTTTTCCCTCGTCGGCATCATCCACTTCATCGGTACCGAATAGAAGCGAATACAGGTTATTGCATATTTTTAACAGGGTATCAATCATCATATCGGTACTTTCAAAATCCCTGAAAATATCGGCGATAACAGGGACCGGCACCTCAGTGAAAGCAGAAGCAGAAATATATACCTGATTGGCGGCATGCATTTTTGCGACAAACGCCCTCACCCATTCGGGCATTATTTTAAGGAAAAACGGATGGTAGAGCAGTGTTTCAACTTGTTTGAAATAAAAACCATACTTTTGTTTTCCCTGCAAATGCAATTCGATGATCTGCTGAAGCAAGGTATAAATATTCGTCAGACGGACAGGATATCCCATCGTTACGTTGACATCGGCAATATCCGGAGGTATAGCCCTTAGTAAAGGAAGTAGAAGCGATTCGTTGGCAAGTACGATTGCTGTAGTTTCGGGTTGAGACAAATCATTTTCACGAATTAATTCAAGGAGAATATTTTCAACCCATTTGGTTTGCCCTACCTGATAGGGAACTGTAATTATCTCAATATATTCAGGTGTTTTGCTTTCATACTTTTCCGCTGGCAAGGAGGAGGGAAATTGCTTTAAATTTTGCCGGATAAAAAAACCAGCCTCATGTTTTTCATCTTCAGTAAAATAGGGATCATAGTCCCAATAAAACAAGGCTTTTTCCCTTGCCTTAAAATAGTTCAACACAACACGGTCGCACTCGGTAAGAGCATGTAAGCCGACAAAACCCACCCGTTCATAGGGAATCTGGACGGAATTACTGTCGAAGGCATCGGCTACCTCCCTGAACAACATACCTTCGTAAGCAATACCCTGTTGGCGAAGCGTATTTTTAAATTCTTCGTAAATACCATAAAGATGTTCCCATAGTTGAGAAAACTGTTCCTTTTCCTTGCTCTCTCGTGAAATGGTATAATGATGCCAGAATCGTTCAATAAGTTCTTGTTGTTCCGGTGTCAGATGCGGGAATAGCTGGTCGATTTGTTTGACTCTGGCAAGGTTCGAAAACAACAGTTTTGCATCGATACGATATTTGTCAATATCGTCGAAGTCCGACAGCAATACATTTCCCCATGCATAAAAATGTTCGAAGTCCTCGGTGGTAGGATGTATTTGCTGATACACCCTGAACAAATGTGCATTAAGCAATAAGCTGTGGGCAACATGCAGAGACGAAAACTTCTGATAAAAATCGGCAATGGTATAGCAAGCTGGAGCCCAAACAGGGTCGCTGATACATTCCGACAGGTATTTATAAAAATAGGTAATCGCTCGCCGGCTGGGAAATATCAGACAAATCTTATCAAGACCGCTGGGATTTGTCTGTAAAATATGCTGTGCAACCAGTTTCAGAAAGGGGGTATTTGTCATCCGAAAAATAATTTTATAAAGTTACTGACTTTATTGGCTTTTAACCTTTTAAATCCAAATTCTGTGACTTTGTTGTGTCAAAATTACGGTCTTCTGTTACTCTTCCAGGATTAATTTGGCTGATAATCTATGTAAATGCATGTTTCATTTGATTGATGATATCAATTTATTATTGCTTGGTAAAAAGGTTATTGGTATCGTCGTATGTGTTTATCCATGGCTCATTTCGTTAATTACCGCCAGCGTAAAACAAACCGCAAGAGCAGCCGTCTCGGAACGAAGTCGACTCTCGCCCAGCGAGACCGGTACAAAATTTTTCTCCAGTGCTGTACCGACTTCCTCCTCTGAGAAGTCGCCTTCGGGACCAATCATGCATAATACCGTTTGCTTTGGCCGACATACCTGTGCCAGAGGTACCCGCCCGGGAATATGGGAATAACAATGGGCTATAAAATTTTGCGACAAGGACTGATGTTGGATCATAAACTGTCCAAACGGTACGACCTGCGGGTAAATTTTAGGAAGAATTGCTTTTTGCGATTGTTTCATGGCCGAAATGGCAATTTTACTAATACGATCAAAATTGACCTGCTTGCGTTCCGTATAGCGTGTGCTGAGAAAGGTTATTTCGTCTACCCCTACCTCGGTTGCCTTTTCAACCAACCACTCCATCCGATCATGATTTTTGAGGCAGGCAATAGCAAGGTGCAAATAATAGGGGTGCGGTTCAACCGATACTTTTCTGTGGATCTTCATCATACAGGCTTTCTTATTAGCTTCGGTCAAGGTGCAGAAATACATATTTCCTTGACCATCGACCACAACCCCTTCGTCACCCTGACGCATCCGAAGTACATGCGTGCAATGATGCGATTCGTCGGAGGATAAAACAATTGTGGAACCAGAAATTTCGGTAGCATAAAAAAAATTCATAGTTGAAACCTTTTACTATGAACAAAGGTAGCTGAAATTTCCTTATTTACCTAACAAAGACAAACAGGGGATCTCGAAACAGATTTTCATAAAAGGCAGACAGGGTAAATAAATAATGAAGAACAGAACAACATTGTGTCTGCCAAACCGTAATTAATCCATAATCAACCAATTGCCGAATTATTGTTTTTCGAATATAAAGTCCGATAGTCCTTAGGCGACAACTCAAACCGCTGTTTAAACACACGGCTGAAATAGGCAGGGTCGTTGAATCCGCATTCCACAGCTATTTCACTAATGCTCAGGTTGGTGTTTATAAGAAATTCCACCGACTTCTTCAACCGATAGTTGGTAATAAGTTCATTTACCGATTGTGCAGAGAGGGATCTAAGTTTTGCATAAAAAACGCTTCGGCTGATTCCCATTTTTTCTATTATATGGTAGACGTTGAAATCGGCGTTCATGTAGTTTTGCTGGATGACCTCCATTATTTTTTCCATAAATGCATAGTCGAGTGAGCGAATCTCGGTGTTTCGGTTAATTTCGCCATTATCGAGAAGCAATTGCCGCCGGATACGTTCCATTTTTTCCAGCAAATTTTCAATTCTCGACAACAGCAGTTTTTCATCGAAAGGTTTGACGATGTAATCATCAGCGCCGGTTTCGTATCCATGAATCTGATCGGGAATGGTTGTTTTGGCAGTGAGCAGGATAACCGGGATATGACAGAAACGGATATCGTTTTTTATTCTGGCACAAAATTCATATCCATCCATCCCGGCCATCATAACATCACTGATGACAATGTCGGGCATATGGTTTGACAACTGTTCCAGAGCCTTCCCGGGGTTACTTTCTGAAATTACGCAATAATCTTGCATCAGCAATGAAACCAGATAATTTCTCATTTCCTCGTCATCGTCAACTACCATTACTGTGGGACGATTGGTCATACGGGGCAACTTTTCGGCTGTTTTTTGGGTAACGGGGATATCGGGTTGAATCTTTGCATTTACTGGGGTCATATCCACATAGCTGATGTGGTTCAAAGGAAGTTGAACGGTAAAGGTAGTACCCTTGCCCCATCTGCTGTCGACCTCAATCGTTCCTCCCAGCAATTCAACCAGTTTGTGCGTCAGGTTGAGTCCGATACCAGTTCCTCCCTTGGTTAGCATGGTATTTGACGAGGTAAAGAATCGTTCAAAAATATGTTTGATTTCATCGGCCGAGATTCCCTGCCCTGTATCCGATACAAACATCACAATCCGAGATTGATCCACCTGCACCCCCACATTGACTTCGCCCCCTCCGGGCGTATTTTTCAAGGCATTGGAAAGAAGATTGGTAATAATCTTTTCAATTTTATCCTCATCTACTTTACAAATGCAACTGTTAGCATTAGCGTTAAAATGTAACTGTATTCCCTTTTGTTTGCTTAGATCGGCAAAATTCCACAAGGCCGACCGGATGATTTCTACAATATCTTTATCCTCAAGTTGGATAGTCATTTTTTCATTTTCCAATTTGCTGAAATCGAGAATCTGATCAACCAGTGTTTTAAGTCGGAAGGCATTTCGATAAACCGTATGGAGGGGTTCATCTATCTTACCCTCATCCATCAGTCGTTTCAATGGTCCCAGGATAAGCGTAAGCGGTGTTCGAAGTTCATGGGAAATGTTGGTAAAGAACTGCAACTTGAGTCGTCCAAGCTCCTCCATTTGTTGTTTTTCACGATGTTCGAGCCAGAGTTGATTTTTCAGGCTAATCGATATGAGGGTATATTTTCGGAAAAAATAGAGTGCCAACAGAAACAACAAGCCGTAAAATACTTTCGCCGGCAAAGACTCCCACCAGGCAGGAACAATGATAATTTTCAGGGAATTGCCTGTTTTGTTCCACCGGCCGTCATTATTCGAAGCCATTACATGCAATACATATTTGCCGGCAGGTAGGTAAGTGTAGGTGGCAGAATGTTGGTTTCCGACATAGTTCCATGAACGATCGATACCTTCGAGATAGTAGGCATATTGATTTTTTTCAGGAGCAATCAAATTGAGTGCTGCAAATTCAATGGTAAAAACAGCCCAACGTTTTTTTAGCCTAATCTCTTTTACGTAGCCAATATTTTCGGAAAGGATTTTCGTATCGTCTCCCGGCCTGACCGGCGAATTAAACACATACAGATTTGTAAACACAACGGGCGGTAAAAATGTATTTTCGGGCATGCTATCGGGATGGAAGACGTTATATCCATTGGGACCGCCAAAAAACAGATAACCCCTCTGATTCTTAAACACAGCCCGGGCATTGAACTCATTTTCCTGAAGCCCGTCACTCACCGTGTAATGCACAAAAACGGGATTAGCCGGTAACCGACTGCCATCGACAAATTTTGAAATCCCCCGGTTGGTGCTGATCCATATATTACCCCTGTTATCCTCACAAATAGCTTTGATATTGCTGTTGCTAAGACCGTCTTTTTCGGTGTAGTACCTGAACCCATCGGTATGTTCATCATACACATTCAAACCATTGCTGGTGCCTATCCACATGTGATCCCGGCTGTCTCTGAATAATGCCAGCGCTCCGTTATAACTGATACTTCGGGGATTGCCAGGCTGGTAGGTATATTTTCTGAAATGATTATTCTTTCGATCGAAGACATCAACCGCTTCGGTCGAGGCAACCCAAATATTACCATGACGGTCTTCGGCAATATCAAATATCCAATCGCACGATAACGAATTACGGCCGATCAGGAAATGATATCGGGTAAAGGTTTTGGTTTGATAATTGTAACTAAATAATCCCCTTCCCATAGTAGCCACCCATAACAATCCATCGCTGCTTTGTATGATTCGGGTAACACTGTTTCCCGCCATACCCACTGAATCCGTAGGAGACAATTTAATTCTTTCAAAACTTCGGCGATCACTGCCCCAGCGGTTTAAGCCTCCGTTCCAAGTACCCAACCAAATATTTTTCCGATCATCGACCCCGATTGACCACACTACATTTGAGCTAATGGTCCGGCTATCCTCGGGTACTGAGGTGTAATAATAAAATTTTTTTGCCCGCTTATCCCACACATTAAGCCCTCCCTCTGTACCAATCAAAGTAAATTCTTCGTTATCATAAATAGCATTAACAAAATTATTATTCAACGACATGGCAGAACCTGGAATCAAACGGTAATGATCAAATTTTTGCAACAGAGGATTGGTATAACTAATGCCATTGCCATAGGTGCCCACCCACAATGTTTGTTGGTTGTCGCAGTACAAGGCATGTACCGAATTATTCCCCAGAGTATAACCATCAAAAGGATTATGTTCAAGATGTTCGAATTTGGGGAAATCCGACTTTAATTCATTGGCCCGAAGAATATTTACCCCTCCATTTTCAATACCCACCCACAAATTTCCGTATGAATCCTGAGTAATGGCATAGATAGTTCCTTGTCGTAAACTGAAGGGATGACGATGGTTATGACAGAAATGTCGGATATTGAATTTTTTCAGCGTTTCATTGGGATTGGAAATAACCAGCAGTCCGGAGTTCTCGGTACCCACCCAGAGTTGTTGCGTGCTATCGACATAAAGCGTACGAATCCTAACATCGGGCAAGTGAAGGTCAACTTTCTGAAACGAAAAATTGTTGTCAATGAGAAATAAGCCATCCCGCGTGCCAGCCCATATTCTACGTTTACCGGAAGGAACAAGAGACTCAATCCCAATCTCGGTGTTGACCTGCCATATGTGCCCGGAGTGTGGATCCAGTACAAACAAGCCCCCCGGCGATCCAATGTAAAGCATACCCGTAGCTGACTCCAGAAAACTGCTCACATAATTGTTGATTCCAACAACCCGTTGAAAACAGTCCTTGGTCCGAATGTATCGGTTCAAACCCACTTGTGTACCAACCCATAGGTTTCCACGACTGTCTTCAAAAATAGCCGACACAAAATTATGATTGATGGTGCTTGAATCAGTAACCGAAAACTTATATACCCGGATATTGATCCCATCAAAACGATTAAGACCGTCGGCAGTTCCTATCCACAGATATCCCTGCCGGTTGCGGTAAATGCTCTTCACCCATTTCGATGATAATCCATCTACAACAGTAAGATGCCGGAATTTATAAGCAGGCATACCTTTATCAGCCCAGCATAGCTGCGGATAAAAAAGAAAATATGCAGCGAAAAGGAATTTAGGCCAATCCGATACCCTCATAAATCGATAAAAAAGTGCTGAAAAGAATTTGATATCAGCAATTTTACGAAAAATACCCGTAATTCCTACCGATTATAAGGGTATGATTATGCCATTTGTGTAGGATAAATTTGTGAATTTAAGTTTGTTGTATTTACAAGAGCAATAAGGTATAACGTAAGAAATTAATGCCATTTTTGGGGCTAATATCAGCAATCAAAAAATTCAGTTGAGTATAAAAAAGGCCGTAGTTCGTTCGAACTTTTCCGAGAGGGTATCTATTTGTTTGGAACGTTCATGAAGTTCAGCTGCCAGTTGGGCTACGTACTGCGTAAACTGGCTCAGTTGCTGAGCCGAATGATTGATATGTTCGATGGTCACTTTAAGTTCCTGATTGGCATGAAACATTTCATCGACCAGTTGGGAATGATGGAGAATCTGTGGGATAATTTTCTGGATCTGTTCGTTAGAGTTTTCAGATACAACGAGCGATGTATGAGTAAGCGTGATAATTTCATCGGCCGCTATACGGCTTCTTTCGGCCAATTTACGTACTTCAGAAGCTACGACAGCAAAACCTTTTCCGTTTTCACCAGCACGGGCAGCTTCCACTGCCGCATTCAATGCCAGCAAATTGGTCTGAAAAGCAATATCGCTGATGATATCAATTTTTTCGGCTATGTTCCGCATCGATTCTGACGATTTCCGTGCCGTACTGCCTACATCCTCCAATTCTTTTGAAATTAATATTGACATTTCCCTGATATGCCTTGAATGTTCGGCATTCTGTACGGTATTGGCCGTCATCTGTTCGATCGAGGCTGATATTTCTTCGACAAAAGATGCCTGCTGTGAAGCATTTGAGGAAAGCCTATTGGCGGTATGTAAAATTTCTTCACTGGCCTGCGACATATTTACCGTAGCTTCCTTAATATCGCCAATAATCCCAGCCAATTGATCTTTCATATTGTTCAAAGTATCAATCATTTCGCCTATTTCGTCGCTTCTGTTTTCATTGATATGAACATTAAGGCGACCCGATTTTATCTGACGGGCAAACTGCACCGTATGTTTCATCGGTAACAACAAAGTACGGGCAAGCCAAGAAGCAACAATAACGGCAATAAGTATAATAATTATCCCAGAAAATAAGGCCATGCGGAAAAATCCAGTGAAAAACATTGCCATATCCTCCCTGCATCGGTTCTCGGCCTGCTCAATTCGCCTGTTCATCGATTCAATATTTTTAACCACACTATCGGCCAAAACAAGCAAATCTCCCCTATACTCTACCCTTGGCACAATTTGCATCATTACCAGCGGATCGTTGTATACTTCTGGGCTGTTGAGCTGTTCCATAATTGTGGTGTACGAAGTAAACAACTTTTTCTGGATGTCTTTGGCAATGGAGGGATACCATTGAGCAAAATTAAGGGTATCATTAACTTTCCAACGAAGGCTCAACAATTGCAATTGTTCATCAATTGCCGGGAATTGCCGGTGTATTATATCTGATAAGGCCTGCTTGTCGGGGGTATCGCTGATCCGATCGATAAAAACCCAACTGCGTATGAGCATTTCAGTAGCACGGATCATGTCCGATAATTGTACCAATTGTGTACGTGTGGGCTGATACTGCTGAGCAATCAACTCATTTAATTTTTTATTTTTATAAACAACATACGAAGTGTAAACAATATTGGCCAGCACACCAACAAAAATCAGTACAATCCCTAATGTAAAACGTTTAGCTATTGTCACCCGCATGGAATCAATTTTTTACACAACGAACCGAAAAGGCGTAATTTTTATTGAAGTAAGTTTTGGTAAAAGCATCATTCTTAGTGGTAAAGAAGTAATACCATGCATGAGCATTGTCATATTCAGTAGCGCTCCAGAATCCTCCCATTGACTCAAGGAAGAAAAATGTCTGTCCATTGGTATATCCGGCATAAAGAGCGTTAAATCCACTTGTTCCGGATGCTTTCAGTTGTTTGCCGGCAACATTTTCATTACCCAGAGCTGCAATTAATTCATCCCATTCACTTACAGTAGGCAAATGCCATCCGGTAGGACAAGCATTTCGGGCTGCCTCCCAAGTATACAACCGGCCATATTTTTGGGCCAGACTGGCTTGCCCATTGTAGACATAACTTCCCGGAATATCACGGTTGAGATTCTCGGCCATCCAAACCTTGCCGCCAATAACCACCGTTTTGTACTGACAAAACACTACCATGCTTTGCAGCCAAAGCCCCAAAAACAACAGTATGTAACGCATAGTTATACGATTTAGCAACTACTGCAAGGGAACATATCCAACCAACAATACAGTACGCTGGCCCTCATCCGACAATACATGCTGGATAAATGGCTTGACCAACTGCTCCTTTTTTTCAGGATAGTAATAAAACAGGGGACGTGAAATCGGATACTGATGATTTTTGCAGTTGACAATATTGGGAGAAAAATAGGTCTTCCCATTATCATTGGATACAGCAACTGTTCGCACTTTTGCATCCACATAGGCCAGTCCAACATAACCAATGGCCCCCGGCGTTTCGGCTACAACATTCACAATCGATTCGGTGTTGGGCATAAGCAATACCGATGGCCCAAAGTCTTTATCCCGTAAAACATGTTCTTTAAAAAAACCATAGGTACCAGAACTGGCTTCCCGTGAAACAGCAATTATCCTTTTATCTTCTCCGCCAAGATCTTTCCAGTTATCTACTTTTCCGGTAAATATAGCCTCAATCTGTTCTATCGTAAGCTTATCGACCTTGTTCTGGGGATTAATAATTACTGCCAGTGCATCAAAGCCTATAATGACTTCTACCAATTTTTGATCCTGCTGCTGAAATTTCAACTTTTCTTCAGCTTTCATGCTGCGTGACATCATCCCTAGGTCGGCCTCACCCGAGAGTAATGCCGATACTGCAGTGACCGAACCACCCCCATTGACAATCACTTGGTAATCATTGTTCTTTTTCATATACTCTTCAGCTTCCTTCTGAGATAAAGGCAACATGGTATCGCTCCCTTTGATGCGGATGGTCTTTTGCTGCGCAAATAAAGAAAATCCCGCAAATAAAAATACGCTAAGTACGAATATTGTTCTCATAATTTTAGTTTTTAAATCCTGCCCCAAAGGAAAACCGAATAAGTAAGCATATTCTTAAGCCATAATTAATTTTAGGTTAATACCGCAATTTTCCAATAAAAAAAGGAGGGGCAAACTGCACCCTCCTTCATGACTCAGGTTAATAATTGGTTAATAATTAACTATTTACCGGAAAGTAATGGTTTTCACGTTTTCATCGTGCTTTACTTCCGGCCAGTTAATGCCTTTTTTAATTCGGGTAATTTGCATTTCACTTACGCAAAACATTTTAGCAATTACTTTTTGCTTTACCCCCAGATGAAGCATATTTTTAATATGTTTCACATCCTCAAGGGTAAGTTTGGCATAAGGTGCAAAACGACCCGGACGGTTACGGTTGGCCTCATTCAACCGTTCAATTACGTGAGCATAATTTTCCTCACGGGTTATCCACTTTAGATTCGAAGCCTTGTTGTTCCCGACATCCCCATCGATATGGGTAATATAATTATGATTCTCAGAAGGCTTAGGAACAAAAGCTTCGGCAACAAGCTTATGCACAAGACAGGATTTATATCTTCCGTTTATTTTTATGTTTGCAGTCCTAAACCCTTTAACTTGTGCCAGCTTCATTATTTTCCCCTCACTCTTATCCCGCCGGTACGACTTCAGGCGACCATAATTACTGATAAGATACATACCCTCTGTACCTGGAATTTCCTTCCAGATTTCATCGGTAAATGTTTCCGTTGTTTTTCCACTTGCCTTTTTTCTCATAGTTGTTATAATTGAATCTGTTAAGATAATGTTTATTCTGAACGTATTAGTACAAATATTTTTTGTACTCTCTTTTTTAATTCATCCTTTAATAAATTTTTACTGAAACCCTTAATCCTGAGCAAATTAATAACACAGACATTAAAACTGCTCTGTTATCAAACACATGTAACATGTGTATCGGATACAGCTATAATCAATTATTTCTTTCAATATCAGATACACTTTAACCTGCAGTCAACGCATGCAAAACATTTACAGCATTTAAATCTAATTAATCAATATTTTTTTAAAGCATGCATCTGTGTACATCTATCCGTTAAAGGCTATAAGAGGTTAGTCTGGGGTTTTCTAACAATGGGGTTTTATATTGTAAAAAACTTATGCATGTCAAAGTTAATGCAATTTTTTTTTGCAAATATAAAATTTATTTAAAAAAATAAAATTTAAAAATTCAAAAAGCTATGGGTACAAAATCTTTTTTTGAAACCCCACACACCGGACATGCCCAATCATCGGGTATGTCTTCAAAAGCAGTTCCTGGGGGGATTCCACTATCGGGATCTCCTTCTTCAGGATCATAAACATACCCACAAACCGTACATCTATATTTCTGCATATTTAAGTTTTCTGAAAATAACAATAATTGCTATCATTTGTTTTGTTCCTGTATCCGAAAACCAATGTTCTGAAGCGTTTGACTTAAATCACGATCGGCATTATTCAGATGGATCGTATAGGCAAAAAATTCTCGGCGTACAGGATAATTTTGCCTGTAAAGTTCGAAATTATCAGGTTTATTTACCAATAAATCATGGTCTCGTTCGATGGGATAGGTATGCAAAATGGCTTTTCGAATAATTTCAGCATCATTATGGTTCTCTGCATTCAGAACCAAGGTTTCGTGTTCGGGTAGTGGGAGATTAAGCTTAACCTCTGGGATTCCCAGCGAGAAAAACTGGTTTAAGGCATTAACCGACATTAGGGTGGCATTGGCTTTACCATCAGCCGAATAGCCAGCAATGTGAGGAGTTGCAAGGAAAACTTTGCCCAGCAACTCCCGGTCGATATGAGGTTCGCCTTCCCAAACATCAATGACTGCAGCACCAATCTTTCCGCTATCAATTGCTTCAATCAGAGCCGAGGTCTCAACCACTTCACCTCTCGAGGTATTTATAAAAATTGTTCCGGGACGTAAAGAAAAAAAGCGTTCTCGATCAAACAGATGATAAGTCTTATATTCACCCGTCATATTCAACGGGGTGTGGACAGTAACAATATCCGATTCTTTGATCAGCACATCGAGCGAGACGAGGCCTGTAAACCCATGTTCTTTTTCGAGCGGCGGATCGTTGACGAGCACACGCATTCCCAGACTTGCGGCAAGGCGAGCAACCTTTTTTCCAACATGTCCATAGCCTATTACCCCAAGGGTTTTAGCAGTATACCTGAAACCAAAAGATTTTTGCAACATTACCAGCGCAGCAGCAACATATTGCATTACCGACCCCGAATTGCAACCCGGTGCATTGGTCCAATGAATCCCATGAGTACGGCAATACTCCGTATCGATATGATCGTAGCCAATGGTAGCCGTGGCAATAAATTTTATCCGCGTTCCCTCAAGCAAATCCTTGTTGCAACGTGTACGGGTACGTACCACAAGGGCTTCTGCATCACGAATACGATCCCTCGTAATTTCCTTTGGATCGAGATATTCTATTTCACAATAAGGTTCCAGAATGCCCCGTAAAAAGGGGATATGACGATCGGCTACTACCTTCATTTATTTAAAATCTTCTCCTAATAATTTAACCCACAGCCGATAAAAGCTGTAATTTTTTCCTTCAAGACAACTAAAAAAAATTTGCAATCAATTCTTTCCATCCAACTCAAATTCGTAAGTTACTGACTTACATTTGGTTATGCTTACCTTCTTTTATTAGCTACTCGGCCGGATGGAAATTCGCATGTTTAAATATTTCCATCGGTTTGTTGTGATTAGATCGTCAGCTTGCTCGTTTCATTGGTCTGAACTTCGATCATCACAATCTGATAACCCTTCATGACCTCACGGCAGGCAAAACCGACACCGGTGAGTACCGACAGCATTCCCAGCAGAAAAGTAAATATTGCCAGCTGAGATATATTGAACTGAGGATTAATAATATTGAAACCAATCAATAAACAGCTAACGATAAAGAAGCCTACAGCAAGACTATAAAAAATTACTGCATTACGTACCATTTTAATCCGGTAGGTAAGCTTGGGCAATTGACGTTCAACACTCGACATGCGTTGCAATTCAATATCGCTCAGTTGCTGATCGCGTTTTTTCATCAACAGTCTTCGTTTTTCTTCATCCAAAATACGAATACGGTTGATAACCAAAGAATATTTATTATTCATTCCCAACAAAAGAAGGCCGCAGGCCGATATCATTATTCCCGGGGCCAGCATACTCTGAATTATTTCAACTACCGTCATAGCATTTATTTTTAAAAATCAACACAAAGGCTAATCAAATTTCGTGCTAATATTGGATAAGATCAGTAATTTTTTTTCTCCGAATTGACCATAGGAACGAATCTCACCGGCAACACAGCCTTCTCAATCAGTCGCTCATTTTCTTTTCTGATAAGATATAACTCTTGGCCGATTTCGGGATATCCAACAGGGATGATCATTCGACCACCTTCTTTGAGTTGGCTTTTTAAGGGCTGCGGAATTTTTGTAGGGGAACAGGTAACAATGATAGCATCAAAGGGGGCTTTTTCTGGCCAACCATGATAACCATCGCCATGTTTCACCTGAATGTTTTTATATCCAAGCTGTTCTAACAGGTTTTTTGCCCTATGTGCTAATTCTGGTACTATCTCAATAGTAAATACCGAATCGCATATTTCGGCTAGGATAGCTGCCTGATAACCCGAACCAGTACCGATTTCAAGTACACGATCGGTAGGCTTCAATTGCAGCACTTCAGTCATAAAAGCCACAACATAGGGTTGGGAGATGGTTTGTTCATAACCAATGGGGAGAGGATGATCACCATAAGCCACCGACCGGTATTCCTCGGGTACAAATCTGTGTCGCTCTACCTTTTGCATGGCCTTAATTACCCTCCTATCTTTTATACCCCGATCCACAAGCTGTTCCAAAACCATCCGATCACGATCCCGGGCATATTCACTCTCCTGACTTGTAACACAATTCATACCGGTAATGATAAAAAAAGTACAAAGCCACTGAAGGGGTCGCATATACCATAATTTTTGAATACCAACTTTTTCAAAATTACGTTAAAAAAGAGCCAAATTGGAAAATGAACAATATTTTTTTATATTTGGGAAAAAAAGTGAATTATGGAGGTGCAGTATTGGGATAGTATCGAAAATGTTTCAAGAAATGAGTTGAAGAAGCTCCAGCTATTCAGACTTAAGGAAACCGTACAGCGGGCATCTGCCTCGTTATTTTATCGATCAGTCTTTAAGCAACACAAGCTAAGTGCTGATATTATACATTCGGCAGAAGATTTACAGCGTTTTCCCTTTACTACTCGCAGTGATATTTCTTCGCATTATCCTTTTGGCTTATTGTCGGTCGATCGGTGCGAAGTAGTACGATTTCACAGCAGCGCAGGAGCCTATGCGCCTAAAAAAGGTATTTTTTATACCAAAGATGATCTTTCGGCGTGGGCATCACTGGTAGCCCGAAGTTTTTATGCTACCGGCATGGTTAGTACCGACATACTGCAGGTGATGACCGATTTTGGCCTACATACCACCAGTCATGGATGTGAACTGGGGGGCGAAGAGCTGGGGGTCTTGGTTATTCCTGCCGGGAATATAAGCATGCATCGTCATATACAGCTTATGAAAGAATTAGGGGCCACAGTACTTTACCTGCCTGCCGGTATGCTGGCAACACTGGTCGATACTTTTTATGAACTCAATATGTCCCCCTCGGTAGATACCGAAGTCAGACAACTGATTGTAGGCGAAGACCCTATTGATCAAAAAGAAAAGGAACGAATCGAAAATATGCTGAAAATACCCATCTATCGTTCCTACGGAATACTGGAAATCAATTCTCCCGGTATGGCTATTGAATGTGAACAACAAGAAGGAATGCATATCTGGGAAGATTATTATTTTGTCGAAATAATTGATCCAGAAAAGCTTACCCCACTCCCCTCAGGTGAATGGGGCGAATTGGTGATTACTACCCTCAATCAAGAGGGTATGCCCTTGATTCGTTACCGAACCGGAGATATTACCCGGATAATTGAAGAACCCTGCCGTTGTGGTCGTACGCATCGGCGCATCGACACTATTACCCGCCGAACCGATGAATTGTTTTTCATTCAGGGCAAAGCGCTTTATCCTGCACAAATTGCCCAAACCCTTCAACGTGTTCCCGAGGTTGGCGACAACTATGTCATTTACCTCGAAACCACAGACGGCAACGACCAGCTCACCATTGAAGTGGAAGTGGTAGATAATCTATACCTCGATAATTACGGGAAACTTGAATGCCTGACCAAAAATATATCTTCCCGCATCTTTGAGGAAACCAAAGTATTGCCCAAAATAAAACTGGTGCAAAACAATCATTTTAGTCTTCATAACGAAAAATATCTGAAACAGGTAGTTGATCGCAGAAAAAAAACTGAATAAAAAGGTAGCCATGTCATTAAAGCAATTGTCAATTTTTCTTGAAAACAAGTCGGGCCGGCTGAACGAGGTGTTGGATGTGCTGGGACAGAAAAAAATAAATATTGCAGCACTTAGTGTTGCCGACACGTCGGAATACGGGATTTTGAGACTCATTGTGTCCGATCCTATCGAAGCTGTTAATCTGCTTAAAAATAAAAATTTCAGTGTTAATCTGACAGATGTCATTGGTCTGGAAACACCTGCCGAAGCAGGATCATTGGCAAAAATTCTTAAACCATTTGCCGAGGCCCAGATAAGCATAGAATACATGTACGCCTTCTCCATGAAAGACAAGGGAATTGTTGTGATGCGCACCAGTAACCGACAGCTGGCGTTTAAAATTATCGAAGAAAACCAGTTGAAAAAGGTTACTCTTGAAGATCTTTTTACCCTTTAAAAAATTGTTGTATGCAAAAATATTCACTTCTTATACTGTGCTATGTTGTACAGGTTCATTATGCCTTTGCGCAGATATCGAAGCACGTAATGCCTGTCAACCCGGATTTGATCCAATATTATCAGCAGAAAAAAGTAAAACTGCTCAAAGCTGCTACCCAACCCGGCCAGCAACCTACAGGCTATATACCCCCCTATGTACAGCTGCCGGAATATTATGAAACTCCGGCCGAATCAAAGCTATATGCAGTTGGACTCCCCGATCGATTCGATCTTCGAGAAAAAGGGAAAGTATCACCGGTAAAAAGTCAGGGACAGGGAAATTTTGGCGGTAATTGCTGGGCATTTTCCAGTACAGGATCGGTGGAGTCGTGGTGGATCGACCCGCTGAATGCCTTGGGAGCTGGTGATCTGTCGGAACACCACATGGCCACCTGCCATGGCTATGAATGGGGATTTGGAGAAGGAGGCAATGAATATTTTCCCATGGCATACTATACGCAACTCAAAGGTCCGGTTAAGGAAAGTCAGGTACCTTACAATCCCAATGATACAAGTACCCATCACTGCATAAACACTTATAAACCTGTTGCCTATATCATTGAAACCCGCTGGATTTACAACAATCCCACGCTGACCAAAAAAATGATCATGCAGTACGGAGCAGTGTCGACCAACATCCATTGGGATGACGCCTATTTCCAATCGTCAACAAATACATTCTACTCCAACGATCGTAACGGACCCAATCATGCTATTGACCTCATCGGTTGGGATGACAATCTCGTCACCCAGCATGGAAAAGGAGCATGGATAGCTAAAAACAGCTGGAGTACCAGCTGGGGCGACAAAGGTTATTTCTACATCGCATACGGCGACCACCATATATTAAAACCGGCTTCTTTTTACCCCACCCTTTTGCCGACCGATGTATTTGATACACTTATGAGTAAAGATAATGTTGGCGTCGTTAGTTTCTTTGGTTATTCAAAGGACTATGCCTATGCCCTGCTGAAGTTCAATGCACTGTCGGAAAAGTACATTAAAAAAATTGGAACTTTTATTCCCCGCACAGGTTCCATCATTGAACTCAGCATTTACAACCAGAAAAATGACACCATTGGTGACCTGCTATTGCATTATATCAGCGAACCTGCCATGTGTCCGGGTTTCTATGCCTATAACATGCCTGTAAAGGTCAACGGTACCTTTTACGTATTGGCACGCTACTATACCCCCGGACTCACACGTCCCATACCCATCGAGATGCAGGCCGAAATTCTTGGGGAAATGTATGCCGATCCTATTATCCAACCCACAGGAAGCCAGTGGGTAAGTGAAGATGGCAACGAATGGCAACCTATTGGCAAGGACACCAAAGACTGGGAAGCCAATATAGTTCTGCACGTATATGCTGCCTCTACCAGCTCACCCGTTGCCTTCTTCGACGCCAGCAAGAAAGAGGTATGCGCCGGAAGCACAATTACTTTTACCAACCGGTCACTGGGTAACATCAGTACTTACGAATGGAAATTCGGTAATGGTGCTGTACCATCGACAGCCACAGGACCGGGTCCCCATACCGTATCGATACCATCCACGCTTGAGGAACAACAACTGACTGCACAACTCAAAATAAGCGGTCCCGACGGTGTCGATAGTTTTATGTACAACTACCGGGTTGTAAAAAACCTGACCGTTCTTATCGGTGCACCCGACTATATCAAAATCCGCGACACTGCAAAATTGACCGCCATTGCCGACGCCGATAGCTATCTATGGTATCCGTCCAGCAACCTCTCCGACAGTACTTCAAAAACAGTGTATTTCCGCCCACAACATACGGGATTGCACAAATTTACGGTAACAGCCAGCAGTGGGTCATGTAAAGGCACATATACCATTAATGTAAACGTAAAACAACCTCCTATCAACGACGATGCCTGCAATGCTATTTTGCTGCCCCTGGGCAAAAGCGGACCTTACACCAACGTGGGGGCCACGGTCGAACCCAATGAACCCATGCCTGCCGATACCAGCTGCTACGATGAAAAAACATGGTGCAACGAAGGAGGACTCCAAAACAGCGTATGGTTTAAAGTAATAGGTCCCGCCACGGGTAAACTTAGTATCGACACCAAGGGCATGGATACCCAGATTGCCGTATACAAGTCCGACACATGTACCAACATTAAGAATTCCGACCTTGTAGCTGCCAACGACGACTACTACTTAACCGAACCCTACGAGGCTGCCATTTACGAACTCGACGTCGTTCCCGGTAAAACATACTGGATTCAGATCGACGGTAGCGGTGGCGGTGTCGAAGGTGAATTCTACATTACCATTGGCGACGGCCCACTGGGGGAAAGCCAGAAATATACCTCAATTGCTGCACGAAAAATAGATGCCCAAGCACAATTATTCCCTAATCCCAACGAGGGCAACTTTACCGTATGGTATACTTCGCCCAGCCCTGAGAATATCAAAATCACCCTGCTATCGGTCGAAGGCAAAGTCATCTATTCAAAAATCCATACCAAATCTGCAGGTGACTATTCAACGACACTCAATTTCCCCGGGCTGCCTAAGGGAATTTACTGTGTTCGCATTCAGACCAGTTACAATAGCTACAATCTAAAGGTGATGGTAAAATAAAACGAACCAATTTTTGGATATTTTCAACTGGAAACTATAAATTTACCAACAGAAACCGTCTGAATTATTGTTTTTTTTGAGCTAGGCACATGGCGAATGATACATTTAGGGCATATAAGATATGTCTTTCCGTTCATTCGAAGGTAATTTATAAACTACTGATTATCTATTGATTATAATAACCGCCAAGGTCGCTGAAAAATGACGCAAAGAAAAAATGCAAGGACCACGATTGACAAAATTGGGTATTGGATGTGGTTAACAATAGCCCAATTATCCGATGGACATGAAATTTTATGCAGTCAGGTGACTACCATTTACCTAACCGACTAGTTGAAAGAAGGGCGAAATATCCAATTAAATTTAACAGGAACAAAATAAACGGACATTAGGTTGAAAAAAAATTTGTGTTTTTAGATAAAATTTTCTAATTTTTCCAAGATTTTTAAAGGAGGAATTTTATAGCCAACTTAAAACTGGAAAGACATGGAAGAAGGAATAGACAAACTGGCTGAAAATGATGCCCTAACTCGTGAGGACATTTATTCCAAGGCTATTCGTGCGGGCAAAAGGACTTATTTTCTCGACGTCAAAGCTACCAAACAGAACGACTACTACCTTACCATCACCGAGAGCAAAAAGCGAATGGGACGTGATGGAAAATACTTTTACGAAAAACACAAAATCTTTTTATACAAGGAAGATTTCGATAAGTTTGTTGAAGGCCTTACCGAGATTATTGATTTTATCAAAACCGCTAATCCGCTGATTATAAATGCAGAATCAGAGGAACTTACAGAAGATTTTGCCGAAATTGAATTCGACGAATTAGAAGACAAGCAATAAATTTTTCTATACATAGCTTACAGCACAATATCAGATCGGTATTGTGCTGTTTTTTTTTTGATAGAATAAGCCCCTTTTTATTTGACAAACTTGCCATTTAAGGTTGTGTAACCATTGGTGAGTAACACCAGATACGAACCCGACAAGGATAACGGTAAATGCACAATATTTTTCCCCTTTTGTATTTTGTTTCGATACACCACCCTTCCGTCCATACCAACTACTTTTAAAATTGCATCCTCGCCAATGTTATTATTCAACACAAGTATGTTGGTGGCGGCATCATAGGTAAAGAAAGCTTGCTGAACGATTGTTTCAGCTATTCCCGAAGGTTCTTCTCCATCCCATAAATTTTTAGTATCGACCAGTACCATCTGTCCCAGATAGTCGGCGGTCTTATAGTTATCATTATAATGAGCAGCAGGCATAAAAATAGAACCGATGAAATTTTCCCTTTCATGATTGGGATTACCATCATCGTCGCAATAAGCAACAGCAAAACCCATGGTTTTACCAGGCTTTAGTTTAACTCTCGATTGTTCGGGATTTTGAGGAGTAAAATTCTTATTGTAGACTTTTATAGCAAATTCCCACAGATAGGTATGTGGGGCAATGGTATCCATTTTGACAATCAGATTATTCCGCAGATTGATTCCTGCACAGGTAGTCGACATGTCGATAGCGTCATAAAATATGCTTACATGATAGGCAAAAGCATTATAGTTGCACTCATGATAGCCTTTTGACCGGTCTTCGTCGAGAAAGATTTCGACACAGTCGTCGTTCCACCAATTAGATAGTGGATCGGTATAATAATCGGCCAGCGAATCGTCAATCACTTTAACAAGCAGGTACAGATAGTTTGAGTCCCAAGCAGCCTTATAATATCCTTCAAAATCACCCTTCTGCATGGTTGCCCCATAGGGTATCCAAACCTTGTCGATATTGTGCCAACGGGCATTATTCCAACAAGAATCATTGTCCAATCCGTCAATGACTACCGGCACGGGGGTATAATCGACATAAAGAATAGTGGTATCGTACTGGGGCTGTGCCCGTAGGATCAGCACCGTCAACCCCAGAATAGCCGAAAGAAATGCTTTTTTTATCATGATAGCTGAATGATTCTACATGCCTGTAATTTTAAATTCCACACGCCGGTTGAGAGCACGTCCATCGGCAGTCTTATTAGATGCTACGGGTTGATGCGGGCCATAACCTTTGTAGGTAAGGCGGCTTTTATCAATACCGTTTTCAACCAGATAAGTAACAACAGCCTTTGCTCTTGCCTCGGACAGACGAAGGTTGTATGCCAGCCCACCTACATTGTCGGTATGTCCCGATATTTCGAGACGAAGGGTAGGATTCTCCTTCAAAAATGCGAGTACATTGTTCAATTGCTGGTATGATTCTTCTTTAAGAACAGCCTTTCCGGTTTCAAAGAAAATATTTTTCAGCACCACTTTTGCTCCAACTGCCAAAGGTTGAAGCAGAAAATCTTTCTGAATAATATCACCCTTTTCTTTGGTAAGATCGACAACACCAAGGTAGAGCAAATAGCCACGGGTGTTGATTTCCACCCCAAAAGCTTTACGTTCGGGCAGCTGAGTACGATAGTTACCCATTGAATCACTAATCATGGTTGCTACTACCTTCGATTTTTCAGAGTCGATTATCTGGATTTTAGCCATCAGCCCTTTCTTAGTTTCGGAATCGAGTATCTTACCCATAAGTACCAGCGATGAATCTATAGCAAGTACTGAAATGGGGACTTGTTTAATTGAAGGTCGATCGTATAATTCAAAAGCCAGAGGGCTTGCTTCACCCAGACTGACAAATTCTTTGGCCGCACCCAAAAAGATAATTTTGTAGATATCTTTTCCGCCAACGGTATTTTCCCTATTAGAAGAGACATAAGCCAATTTTCCGCTTGATAAGGGCAAATAGAACAGGTCGTCATCGGGCGTATTAATCGGATATCCCATATTGACGGGTTTTGACCACCCCGACTCTGTGCGGGTAGTATAAAATATGTCGTAGCCACCCATGCCCGGATGTCCTTTTGACGAGAAATACAAAGTTTTGCCATCGGGTGACATACTTACCCCTTCTTCGTTGTAAGGGGTATTAATCAGTGGTCCCATATTTACGGGCTTAGACCAGTCACCATCCTCGTCGCGCTGGCAATAATAAATATCTTTACCTCCAACAGCGCCCTTGTAATCAGCATCACTAACAAAAAAGAGCATTTTGCCGTCGGGAGAAAAACAGAGCGAGGTTTCGCGTGACCCCCTGGTATTAATACGTCGAAAGGCATGCGTTCCGCTCCAACGGGAACCGTCTTTAATACTATAATAAATATTTCCGTTTCCTTTGCTACGATAAATATAGAGTGTATCACCCGAAGGAGAGACCGCAACCGCAGCCTCGTTACGTTTTGAGGTAAGGCGCTTATCGACTAATTGCGGGGGAGTCCAGTCATGTGCTGTTTTTTTAGACACATATATATCTTCGCTGAACTTTTGATCCAAGGGATTACGCTTGGTGTTATATTTCGAGGGTCGACGGGAAGTGAAAAACAGAACATCTTCCTTAGCGGTTAATACTGGGTAAAAATCGTCATATTCAGAGTTTATTCCAACGCCCAGATTCTGAACTACAACCCTTTTAGGTTCAGCCACAAGCTGTTTGCCTGTTTCGCACTGTTCAATCAGCTGATCGATGTTATAGGGTATCTTTTTAAGCATTCGGGCGGTAAGGCCAGATTTGAAAAGCCTATATTCCTTAATGGCATTGTCGAAATCGAGATTCATGTGATAGGCCCGGCCCAACTGCAGGTGAATATCGCGAGTAATATTATTGTTGATCTCAAAAGCTTTTTGCAGATATTTCAAGGCCTCTTTTTTCTCATCGGCATAGAGATAACAGATACCAATCTTATAATTGAGGGCTGCATTTTTATCGTTGTAGGCATAGGCTTTAAGATATTCTATGCGGGCATCGCGATAATAGGCAGGTCCCCGTGCATATAATTTATCCCCTTTTCGCACGGCATTCCATGCAGCTTCTCCACCGGGAGCTGCAGTAATAAACTGAATTTTTTTAATGCGGACCTTTTCCTGTCCTGTCAAGGCCAGAGGAATCATCAGAATTAAACAGGCTATTTTAAGAAAACGTCTTATTTCCATGGCATCTGCTATTTACATTCATTAACGAATTGGGCGGCATCCTGATAACCTAACGATAAAGCCATTTTCCAGTCGGAGCATGCTCCGTCGATATCGCCGGTGAGTTCCCGGCAAAAGCCTCTGTTGAGGAAGGCCTCGGCCGACTTGCTATTGTATTCGATCGCCCTGTTATAACTATCAATGGCACGTTTATGATCGCCCTTTTTGGCATAGGCATTTCCAAGGTTTATGATCGCCTGCACATATCCGGGTTTTAATTCTATAGCTTTCAAAAAATCTTCCAGTGCGCCATCGTAATTACCTGTACTATATTTAGCCATACCTCGGTTGTTATAAGCTATGAAATTCTTAGGTTGCAGACCGATAAGCCTGTCAAGATCGGCAATGGCACCATTAAAATCACCGGTGTAGATTTTAGCCAATGCTACATTATTGTATGCTGCTATCAATGTAGTATCATTCTTAATGGCTTGTTGGAAATCGTATATAGCGCCCGTATAATCACGGGAAGCCAGCTTAACTTTCCCACGCTCAAAATAGCTTAAGGCATAACGGGGATTTTTGTCAATAGCCATCGAAAAATCGGATGAGGCTCCGGGATAATCTTTTTTGTAAAAGCGAACTACTCCACGATAGTAATATACTTCGGGGATATTGAAGCCATATTCGAGAGCCTTGTCAAAATTTTCGAGTTTAACTGTTGCGGTATCGGTGATGAGCTGCAAATAACCCTTGTAAAACCAAGCTTCTCCCATTTTGTCGTTAAGCTGTATGACTTTGTCAAAATCAAGGGATGCAGCCTGCCGATTGTTCAGTTCAAAATTTGCTTTTGCTCTCTGCAGATAGGCCAGTGTATGCTGAGGATTTAACTTTATACACTCGGTAAAAGCATCAACGGCCTGTCGGTATTGAGCCGACTGAAAAAAACCTACCCCCTTGTTGTAGGCCAAATCAGCATTTTTTTTCTGCTGCGCAGCCTCCCAATCGGACTGACCATAGCTCAATCCTATCGTGAAAAAACAGACTGCCAGAAGGATTATCCATTTTTGCTTCATCCGTAATATTTTTTAAATTACTTGAATTAAATACTCTTTTTTGTCCTAACCGCAAAAATTGTTACTTATACTCTTGCCTGAGCATGCCCAACATTCCTTACGGTTAGCTATTCATTCACTCTATCGACCCATCATGGATCGCCCATGTTCGTTATGGGTTGTGTAATGCAATATCATGCTGAATTTAGCATAAATTTTTTCGTTCCCTTTTATCACTGAATTACAGCATGCTTAAATAGCTATGCGAATATATTCATTTTTAATGAATTTTCGCTTTACAAAGTAATATTTTTGTTAAGCATAAATATTTTGAAGAAATGATCTGATGTGTCTGGCTGGTATAATTATAAGACACATCGCAGTGGTAACATTGCAGCTCCTTGATGCAGAGAACTAAAACATTTTCCTCTATGCAAGGACTAATGAAACGAACTTGTGAGTTCCATCCGGCCGATGGGCTGATAAGAGATTGGAGGAAATTACAATATATTAATCAGCGAAGTATAATGTTATTTTTTTGCTGGCCATACTTCGTATGTTATTCTTATTACTGAAATACAACAACTTATACAATGCCTACCCCGGAAAAATCATAAAACATATTACCCTGTCGACAACAAGTCAACAGGGTAAATTATACAGATAAAATAATCAAACAAAGCTTTCTGCTATAGACTTAGAGGTTTTCCTTTGTAAAAGTCGAGCACTTTGGTATTAAAAACAAACTGATATTTAGCCTGCAGAAGGTCGGACTGGGCTTTCAAGTAGTTATTTTTGGCAATATTATAATCAATTGCACTGATAAGGCCTACTTCATACTTTTGCTGGACATATTTAAAATTTTCTTCCTGCGATATCAATGCTTCCTTGCGCGATTGATAACTTTCGAACGAAGCAAGAGCATCGGCATAAGCCTGTTCTATTTCCTTTCGAAGGTCGAGCATGGTTTGTCGCAACATATATTCGGCATCGAGCTGACCGATTTTTGCATTGGAAACATTGGTCTGTATCTGATAGCGGGTAAATATAGGAATAGAAAGGTTTATAGAGAGTTGTTTATAAAGTTTATCGTTCAGCTGGTCTCGAATAGGATATTTTTCGGTAATAGTAGGATTATTAGGGTCAATGGGTCGTTCGGCATTGACATTATATTGTGTATAGTAATCGGCAGTAAGCGAGAGCTGAGGCAAACGGCTGCCCTGTGCTATAGAGAGTTGACTTTTAGCTTTCTCCAGCGCATAGCGGGCACTTTTGATTTCGGGCATATTTTCGACAGCCAGCATAAAGATAGAATCGGGGTTTTCATGGAAAGAATCGGGTACAGCAACCTCGGGGATAGCCACGGCAAAATTTTTGACGGTATCAAGATCGAGCATCTGTGCCAAGGAAAGATACGAAAGGTCGAGCTTGTTTCTGGCATTGGTAACCGACACCAGTTCAGCAGCATACGAGGCTTCCATTTCGAGTAAAGAACCTCGGGCTACATTTCCTACCTCGTAAAGTTTACGGGTACGATCCAGTTGCAACTTCGACAACTCAGCCTGACTTTTGGTAATCTCATAGTATTCACGGTCGAACAGAATCTGAAGATAAGCCGAAGCAATAGCAAGGGCAACGCTGTTTCTGGTATGCTCCAGTTGCTCTCGTGCCGACAAAAACGCATACTTCTGAGCACGAATAGTATTAATTTTCTGAAATCCGCTAAACAGCACCACATTACTGCGTAAGCCCATACTTCCTGCATTCACCTCGTTGGAATATGAAAAGCTTGTGTAATCAGCCACTCGTCCCTTGCCAATGTTGTGCGAGGCACCTGCCCCAAAATCGGGTAAAAGATCAAAATACGACTGCTGATAATTATTCCGAGCTATCTCCGTTTGCAGCATCTGACGCTTTATGGTCAGATTATTCTGATATGCGTAGGCAATACACTCTTCAAGAGTCCATAAACGTTGGCCATTCAAAAACGACATTGTTAAAAGCATGTCTATTAGCCCCAAAAATAAAAATCTGAAACATCTCATGGTTCGGATATTAAAAATTAGTACTCCGTTTTACTAAATAAATCGAAAATGTATTATGTTGTTGCATTTAATTCTTTTACCCATAAAAATGGCTTGCAAAAGTTGGTAAAATTAAAGATTATTCTAACATATCTGTTGTACAAAAATATAGCGCTGTTTTTTCACAATTATCAAATTTCATGTTTTAAATTTTAAAGCCGCTTCATATATTCGCACCCGAAAGACGAATAGTGATAAGTAAAAGTTACAGAAAAAATACAAATGATGGGACAAAACTACGTAAACATTGAACTCAGCAAGGCCTATAAGTTGCTCAACACTGGAGCCGTAGGTATAATCTGTACACGAAGTGTATCGGGCAATTATAACATGGCACCGGTTGCCTGGATAACCCCAATAGAATATGATCCTGTAACCCGTGTGCTGATTGTACTGGATAAAGAAAACAGGACATGTCGCAATATATTAGACACTGGTGTATATGCCGTTGCCATACCGCACATCGAACAGGTGGAAATGATTAAAAGTCTGGGCAGTACCTCAGGAAACAGTCATGATAAAATCAGCGAACTGGGCATTTCGACTTTTCCGGCTACGGAAATTGACGTATTGCTCCCTAAAGGCTGCATTGGTTATATCGAATGCAAAATTTATCGTTCAATAGAAGATGAGAGTGTTATGCTTATGTTGGGAGAAAGCGTACATGCGACTGTATTAGAATCGGCTTTCAATCGCCGATTATTGGCCGAAAAACCAGAAGGTAAGGCAGTGCATCATCTGGGCGGAAAGGTTTTCGTAACTTCATCGGACAAAATATATTGACCTCAGGTTACCCAACCCTGAAACATTATACTGTAATGAATTAGCAGTACTGGATAAAAATATTTACGGATTTCTATTCGAGTAGTTTATTAATAATCGAGATCATCTGACGCTTTGAAACTTTTTTATAGCCATCGGGTATTTCAAAAACATCACCGTTAACAGGAGTGGACTTGTATTGAGTAGCCACCACACGCATTTCAACATTAGGCATCTGGATATTGAACGCAACCAGCAGGCCATCGATATCCTTAAATGGGGTAAACCGGTTGGGTTCTTCCACGGGTAAGTCGTGTGTATAGAACAAATCAAACGGTTTGATTGCGGTGTCGGCAAAACTAACTATAGCCTTTTTGCAGTTAAACCCTGCTATTCGTGCAGTGTCAGTGACATAACGAATAGTAAAATCTTTCATGTACTCGAAAAAAAAGGGAACTTCATTATGTTCGCCCGAATAATACAATTTCTTATCCATTACTTTCAATAAGGTAATATTTCTGCCTTTTCGCAGATCGGTAATATTGCTAAGGGCAAACATACCCATAAACCCCTCAATGGTAGTAATATTTTTATTCCCCCTGAATTTTAAGATTATCCGTCGGGGAAGCAGATTGGTGGGCATACTCGATTTGTTGGTCAGGTAAGTAACTTCATATTCGATTATCCCCTGTGGCTGACGGTCAGTTCCACCATCACGGCACGCAAGTAGCAACAGGATACAAAACAATATGAAAACCGTTCGTTTTCCCATTAAAAAATACCTATTAGGATTCAAACCCCCGATTGAAACGGAAAATCATTGCAAAATAAATTACACCCAATAATTTTCATGTACGATTGAGAAAAGTCCCTAAAATACAGGACTCGCTCATTGTCAATCGTTATTCCATTATCTTCTTCAAAAAAATATTTTTTTACAATAATAAGCATTTACGATCAACCCGCAAAAAGTTTTTAACTGAAGATTTTCGTCAGGCATTTTGCTAAAATTGTTTAATTAGTTAAAAATGTGGAAATTATTTTAATCTGGCTGAGTTGAAAAAGGGGATTTTACCACCTAAAAACATTGTCTGCAACGAATTTACAAAAACGAACCGTTCTTAGTGCTTAATCTCAAAAATAATGGTTAGCCGAAGGTTTAACTTAAACTCCCTCTATGTCGTTGTGAAGGCAAAATTAACACATCTCCTAAATTGCTGATACCAACCTATGTTCGTCAAGAATAGGGGCAAAAAACAGGTAGTAAAATTTAGCACTATTCTTGTACATTACAGGACTTAGCATTTTTGAATCGAAAAAAAACTATTACCTTTACTGATTGTATTGTAGCTAATGAACGCCCAAGGAAATCAGGGCATACCTGATAAAAACGGCAAAGAAATAAAATGAGTACATTTTTAGTAGGATCAATGATTTAGTAACTTAAAAAGTATTATCTGATGAAGTTATTGCATATTGTACGTCATGGAAAATCATCGTGGGATTATCCGGGGATTGATGATGTGGATCGGCCACTGATTGACAAAGGCATAAAAAATGTAATAGCTACTGGTAATTATTTGTTGGAAAATTATGGTCAGCCAGACATAATAATATCGTCGCCAGCAATACGGGCGTTACATACGGCCATGCTTCTGGCAAGAACCTGCGGCATTCCCTACGGAAAAATAATTATCGATGAAAGGATATACGAAAGCTATTCGTCAACAATCATTGAAGCCGTAGAAGAAATGCCCGCCCATCATCAAAGCTTGGTAGTGGTAGGACATAATCCCATGCTAACGGAATTTTGCAATTTATTTTTACCCGATTACCTCGAAAATTTACCTACGGCCGGACTGGTAACTTTGACATTCGATATCAAAGACTGGAACATAGTCAATCAACAACCCGTTGCAAGCAAAGTATTTTTCCCCCGCAAAGATTAAGATAAGATACCGAAACTATGAAGCACAAAACCATTAACCGCGAAATCAGTTGGCTGTCGTTCAATGAGCGGGTGTTACAGGAAGCACTTGATAATCGTGTACCCCTTGTGGAACGTTTGCGATTTTTAGGGATATATTCCAATAATCAGGATGAATTTTTTAAGGTTCGTGTAGCCACAATCAAGCGAATGATTGATTACGGTTACGATCCTAAGGTATTGCAGGGCGAAAAACCCAAACGCATTCTGGCCAAAATACAGGAAAAGGTTATTGCTTTACAAAACAAATTTAGCATAGCCTACGAACAGATTATCAAGGAGTTTGAGAAAGAAAACATATATTTTCTCAACGAACAGCAGTTGAGCCCAGAGCAGGGTCGCTATGTTGACGAGTACTTCGACGCAGAGGTTCTTCCTTTTCTTTCGCCCATATTGCTGAGCAATGTTAAGCAATTTCCGTACATGAAGGACAAGTCGATATACTTTGCCATAAAGCTTGTCAACACCAAAACTCAACCCAATAATATAGATTATGCGCTGATGGAGATTCCCTGCCCCATGCTCAATCGATTTGTACAACTCCCCTCGAACGATGGAAAAAAGTACGTTATCCTGCTCGACGACATTATCCGGTACTGTCTAAAAGATATTTTTGCCATTTTTGAATATAATCATTTTGAGGCCTATACCATTAAGTTGACCCGGGATGCTGAACTTGATATCGACAATGATTTGTCGAAAAGTTTACTTGAAAAAATTTCGAAGGGGGTAAGCGAACGCAGTCATGGACAGCCGGTGCGTTTTGTTTACGACAAAGACATTCCGCGTGACTTGCTGGAGTATATCACCCAACGGCTAAACTTTGATCCGTCTGATACCGTACTGGGGGGATCCAGGTATCATAATTTTAAGGACTTTATGACATTTCCCAATCTGGGTGGGCCCCATCTTGAATACAGTCCTACCCCACCCTCGGAACATCCGCGTATCAACCGGCATGCAAGCATGTTTAAAGTCATCGCCGAACGAGATCTTATTTTGCATTATCCGTATCAAAAATTTGATCATTTTGTCGATTTCCTGCGCGAAGCATCTATGGATCCGAAGGTAAAATCGATATGTATCACCATTTACCGTGTGCCAAGAAACTCAAAAGTTATGAATGCTTTGATAAACGCTGCACGGAATGGGAAAAAAGTTACAGTAGTCATCGAACTTCAGGCACGATTTGATGAAGAAACCAATATATACTGGTCGAAAAAACTGGAGGAAGTTGGTGCCACAGTTCTTTTTGGCATTAAAGGTCTGAAGGTACATGCCAAATTAGTTTTGGTTACCCGGGAAGACGGCCAATATGCCGTAATCAGTACGGGCAATTTCCACGAAGGCAATGCCAAGGTATACACCGATATTGCCCTTTTTACCTGCGATAAACGCATAACTACCGAAGTGGAGAAGTTATTTTACTTTTTTGACAATCCCTACTGGAACTTCGATTACAAGCATCTGCTTGTTTCCCCCCTTTACATGCGTAAACGCTTGTTACAGCTTATCGACAACGAAATTCGGAATGCCCAGAAAGGTAAAGATGCATATATTATACTGAAAATCAATAACCTGGTTGATTCGGTAATGGTCCGCAAACTATATCAGGCCAATAAGGCTGGAGTAAAAATAAAGCTGATAGTTCGGGGTATCTGTTGCATAACCCCGGGGGTTCCTGGACTGAGCGAAAATATTGAAGCCATCAGTATAGTGGATAAATTTTTGGAACATTCCCGCATATTTGTATTCTGTAACAATAATCAGGAATTATTCTACATTTCTTCGGCCGACTGGATGACCCGAAACCTTGATCATCGTGTCGAAGTAGCATGTCCCATCTATGACGAAGAAGTAAAAAAAGAAATCCGAAAAACCCTTGAAATACAAATGTCGGACAATGTAAAAGCACGAATTATTAACGATGTACAGGACAATCAGTATCTTAGGAACGATATGCCGCCTATTCATTCTCAGATGATCATATATAAATATTATCGGGATCAAGCAATGAATAAACCTTAATTTCTAAGTAGAGTTCGCTCAAAATAGCTAAGCAATTTTTTCATCCAGTCCTTCAGCAGGGCAATGTATAATACAGCAGACATCAGCCATATGGCTATAATGTTAAATATAAGCGTGCTAACTGTAAGAGAGGCGATTTTTTTGGTGGGTGCATAAAAATGAGCTCTTCCCCAGGGAGAGGTTGCATCGTAAAATACGGGCTCGTATTTCCTGAAAAAAGTATAGTTGTGCTCTACAATCTGGTAGGTTTCTGTTTTGTTCAACAGTTGTTCGGCCAAACTTTCATTGTAGTATTGTTTCTTAAAGGCTACCAGTTTTTCGTGCGATCCAAGCTGTTCCGTAAGCTTTGAAGTCAGATTATCGCGTTGTTCAATGGCTCGGTTGAGGATCTTTGTACTTACGCTTCGGGCATGACGCAAATAGCCGGAAATTTTCAGGGCACTTTCATCGTTAAAATACTCAGGTTTAAAATATTCGGGATATTTAAAGGGAGTAATGCGAATCGCCCGTGCAAGTTTATTCGTCTCCCTTTCAATCATTTGCAGAGTTTGCAAAAGAGTATCAGTGTTGGTTGTTTTTTGACAAAATTCGACCTTGGTAAGCAATTCCGGTATCCAATAATTGTTACAGTATGTAGCATTGCTTTCTTCTTTCTCCAGATCATAAAAGAGTTGTTCGTAGGCATTGTCCTTAAACTGACTAACGGTAATGGCCTCATAGGCCCAGCGCGAGGCCATCATATCGCCAATCACTGGAACGTACTGGTCGTGGCCTAACCATGGATGAAGCTTGTCAAATTTAATAACTGTACCACTTAAAAGCAGCTGTGGAATAAGCAAAATAGGGATAAAGATATAGATTGCAACCGCCGATTTAAGGCTCGCCGAAAGAATCAGTCCCAGCAGATTGGCAAAACAGGCCGTAGAAAACAATACCCACCAATAAATACCAGTCATCCCGCTGATAGACAAAATTTTATGACTAATCAGCACATACATAAGCATTTGTATGGCCGATACAGCAAACAGGTAAGCAATCTTCGAATGAATATAGCTTCCCCGACTCAGGTTAAGAAATGATTCGCGCTTAATTTGCTTGGCATCACGGATAATTTCTTCGGCGCTAAGCATCATGCCCAAGAACAGGGCAACCACCACACTCATAAAAATAAATGCCGGAATATTATCGTTGTCGCCAAAGCTATACACCTGCCCAACATTGTAATATTTTGAAAAGAAAGCCAGAATAAAAGCCAGCAGTGGTGCTTCAAAGATATTGATTAGCAGATACTGGGTATCGGTAATTTTACATTTGAGATTGCGGATGAGAAAATAATAAAATTGTTTCAGCTTATCCGGCACCTTAAAAAGTGAACGGGGCAGAGGTTTATCCAATAATTCAACCCTGACATGCCGGTCGATGTTTTGTAAATACATTCGATACCATTCATCTGGTGAAATCACCCTTTCGTGGGTTTCATAACCATTGGCATCGATCTTTACAGTCTCAATAATTTCAAGAATCTGTTCGGGATTGATGTTACCACACCAGATACACTCGTTTTCCTCAGCATTGATATGTTGGGTAATATTTTTAAAGTAAGCCAGTGAATCGATGGTATTTCCATAATACACGGGGCGTCCTCCCTGATCAAGTACCAGCAGACGATCGAACATTTTAAAAATATCGGACGAAGGCTGGTGAATATTGACAATCACAATTTTCCCCTCGTGGGTCTGCTGCTTGAGCAGTTCCATAACTTTTTCCGAATCGCTGGACGAAAGGCCCGAGGTGGGTTCATCGACAAGAAGTATGGAAGGTTCGCGCAAAAGTTCCAGTGCAATATTGAGACGTTTACGTTGCCCCCCGCTGATGTACTGATTAAGGGGATTGCCCACCTTTAAATCACGAATGTCGTACAGTGCCAGTTTTTTTAGAAGCTGATTTACCCGTTCAATAAGATCTTCCTCGCTAAGATTGGCAAAACAAAAACGGGCATTGAACAGTAGGTTTTCGAAAACGGTAAGTTCCTCTATCAGAAAATCATCCTGAGGGATATAGCCAATCACCCCTTTGACCTTTTGAGGATTTTGGTAAATATCGATATTATTGATATAAACATTCCCCCGATTGGGAGGTAATTGACCGTTCAGAATATTCAGCAGCGTTGACTTCCCCACTCCACTGCCTCCCATGATAGCAATAAGCTCACCGCTATTGGCCACAAAGTTGAATTTCCTGATACCGTTTTCGCTATTTCTGTACTGATATTCAATATCCACAGCGGCCAGCTGGATTTCGGAGGTACGGATTCGACTTAAAAAATTTTTGGCTATATCGGTATAATGCAGCGGAAGCATTCCGGGTTTTCGAATGGCAAATCCCTTCTCCAGCTGATAAATACGACCGCATGATATGGGTTTAGCATTGAGGGTATATTCTTCCGGAGAGTTCTCGGTTCTGAAGAAATATTGATTTAACCGGCTATGATGGTATACAACGATATGTCCCTTGATATTTTCGCGATAAACGTGATGCCGATACAATTGATTGTCGGTATCGCCAGAGATGATTAGGAACGAGTGATTACGAGCCTTATGAGCAAGACTGCCAAAAACGAAAAGAAACATATTGTCGAAGTCGTCGGCATCAATATTGAGAATTTGTGCAAAAGTATTCAAAAAATCAAGTGCATAAGGGGCAAGGGTATTGTCGGGATTACGCAGAATATCGAATAACTGAAGAGCTAAAAAAGTTTTCTGTCTTACGTTAAGGTTATTGTTGAGTTGATCGCCAATCAACAAGATTTTTACCGAAAATACCGACAAACGTTTCTCGGGCAGGCTGTTAGTTTTTCGTTGCAAATTTTTGAAGTGAAAATCAAATATTTGCAAATAACGGGCAGCTTTTTCGGGATTGGTTAGCTGATTGAGAAATGCATTGGTTACCTGTCGGGTATGTTCAAAATCGGCCCCTATATCCTCAGCCGATGATCGCAGATTACCCACGATGGCAAACAAACGCATGATAGACTTTACAGCCGACTCCGTCATTCCCGCAATAAATTTTCAGCAAATTTAAGTAGGAGCAAGGTACAAAAAAAATAGCAATGAACGATAAGGGAAATGAATTTTAAGCAACAGATTTTTGTGGGAGGATATTTAACCCAACTTTTTGGCCGCCAAAGCAGCCCCAATGATACCGGCATTATTCAGCAACTGAGCCGGCACTAAAGGTGTGCGAAGAGTAAAGTAGGGAAAAAACTCTTTGTAATGCTTACTCACTCCTCCGCCAATGATAAAAAGATCGGGCCAGAAAAGATTCTCAAGATACATCAGATATTCATTTATTCGCTCTGCCCATGTAATCCAATCCAAATTCTCGTTTTTTCTTACTGCATCTGATGCATATCTTTCGGCTTCCCGATTTTCACTCAGAAAAATATGTCCCAATTCGGTATTGGGTATAAGTTTTCCCTTGTTTACCAGCACACTGCCAATACCTGTACCAATGGTGATGAGAATGACAAGTCCGTTCACATCCTTGCCGGCACCAAATTTAATTTCAGCCAAACCAGCTGCATCGGCATCGTTGATCACCCTGACAGGCAGGCCTAATTTCTTACCCAGATATTCTTCGTAATTTATACCAATAAAACTTTTATCAATGTTAGCAGCAGTATAGACAGTACCCTGTTTAACCACTGCAGGAAAACCTACCCCCACAGGACCTTTGTAGCTAAGATTTTTCACCAGCTCGGCAATGGTATTGCTGATATTTTCGGGGTCCGAAGGATTAGGAGTAGCTATACGAATACGTTCCGAAAGCAGCTTGCCCGAACTGCAATTAACAATGGCACCCTTTATGCCCGACCCCCCTACATCAATACCTAATATCGCTTTCATTGCACAATACAGCAATATACATTTCCCATTGTTTCCTGTACAAAATAACTATCCGTTCTAAAACATCATAAAAGAGGATTACCCAGTTTTGGCTATTCAACAAACTGACGGGCATAATACTTTACCGTAAGTTTCTCGCCGGTGGCTTTTTCAATCATCTCGTTCCATGGATAACGCATTCCGGGTTTAAAAACTTTTTCCTGCAAAAATTTACCCACCTCGGGATGACCATAGTAGCTTATCCGACGGATATCGGTAGTATCATTAAGCACATGGTTGCAGATATAGTAATGCAGCTGTGAGGCCAGCAGTTCACCCAGTAAATAATTGTGATAGTAACAGGGGACGGTAGCAATATGTATTTTGGTAGCCCAGTCGGGTTCGTTTCGACCCAAGGGCTTCTTTATCAGCTGATATTTTTCTACCAGTTTCCACCAGAGGGCATTCAGATCCTGATCGGGATTTTCGTACATGCTTTTTTCGAATCGGTACATTACCTGAGCCCAACGGCTAAATACCAACTGTTCGAGCCGCAGGGTATTGTAGCAACTTTCGGAGATTGATTTGGCCTCTGTTTTGGATATTTTAAGGGCATCGACCATCCATTGCGGATTTTTCGACAAACGGCCAAATAACATCGCCACAGCCTCAGTAGTAAAAATATGAGCAGGCTGCCTGAGCACAAAAGGTAGGCTTCTGTCGATATATTTATCATACACTGCGTGCCCAAATTCGTGAAGCATGGTTCCCATCCATTGTTCATTGGGCTTGATGTTGCACAAGACACGTACATCGCCTTCATTGTCAATATCGGTACAGAAGGCATGCTGGTTTTTCCCGGGTTTTTCGTACAGATCACTTTTGGCCAGCAGATCGTCTATGGGGAGTCCAATACTCTGGTAAAACTGTGAGGTAATTTTTTCCAGATCTTGACCTTTATAATATTTGTCAAGATCGACCGGATAAATGTTGGGGGCTTCCTGAAAAAAACGATTTTGATAATGCCATGGCATCAGCTGATTGGGGGCTATCTTGTAACGACGGGCAAGAAACTGATCAATCTCTGCTTTGGCTTTTGCAAAACCCTGAGCCGTTAGCCGGTCGAGTTCATCGAACAATTTTTCAATATCGTTGGGATCCTGATCATTAAGCTTAAGGCTCATCTCATGAAAATTGGCAAAACCCAACTGTCGGGCCAAAGCATTACGCTTTTTTACCAACGTAATAATGTCGCCTGCCACCACTGGCCCAATACGCTTATGAGCTTCCCATGCTGCCTGCAGTAGCGTATTATCCGTCGAATTCTTCAGAATATTCTCAATATCATTGTCGGTATACGAAGAGTCATTAATAATAGCCCTGTAGGTGCTGTATTTTTGTTCAATGGTGCTTTCCAATTCTATGATTTCCTTTTGCAAGGTAGAATCGGCTTGGTACGAAAGGTACGTAAGATAAAGCACCTGCAACAGCCGCTGCTTGACTGAATCATCAATGACTCCAGATGTCTTTACCCTTTCCAGAAACTTAAACGCTTCACGGTCGGTATGGAACATAACATATCGCTTCTTCAGCTTTGAATAGCGATCGTAATCCTCCGTTTTTCCGGAAAGGGAAGCCTCCCACTGAGCAAGATTCATCTCTTTACTCAACGGCACTATAACACTATCGTAATTACTAATAAACCTGTCAAAATCGGCCCTCATCTTTGTAGCATCCTGTTTGCATGAAACAAAAAATACCATGCCTGCTGCCATTAATGATATTGTCAAAACCTTCATATTCATGTTTTTGGGTAAATACCAGATATTAATTTGAGAAAGTAAAATTAAGCAATGTTTTTAAATTTTCAGGTTCTTTTGTCAAAAGCCATCCTTATCCAAGCAGAAGACAAAACTCAGAATAGTTACAATTTTTTTCGCATCAGATTACCCGCTGCAATTTTATTCACCCAATTGACTGGTGGCGTCTATAAAAAGCGACAGATATCGATCGATAAAACATTTTCTTTCATAGGCTGATGGCGACATAGTAGGCTGAAAATTAAGCTGTCCCTGAAAATGTTCTATTTTTTCAAAACTGTTTTTTTTCATCCACTGCACCAAATAATCGGTCATTGCCTCTATGTGCGCCGACTGATTTGAAGTTGTTTTTTCGATTATCACATGGGCTCCGGCCAACAAAAATTTTATGGGGTCATCGTAATCCAATGATTGGCCAAGACGAACGGCAAAATGCGCACGCGGAAAATAAGCGGAAAAGTAGGAAATCCACTTCAGGTAAAACCGTGTATTGACTTTCATGTCGCAAACATGATCTGGAAGATATTCTAACTGTTCGATGTCGATATCGGTAACACAATGCCCCGAATCCGGACAGAATCCCTGTATGCCTCTGTAAAAGAGCTGCTCGACTATACCAAATAGATTGGTAAAGAAAACAGGCAGGGTAATAACCAACGGTATCCTGATACTGTAGCTAATTTTGGCCACTGACTCCAGAAATATTTTTTCGTAATCGGCCGATCGAAAATCACGGTCGTCCGGAAAAAGTAAAAGACGTAAATGAAGTGCATCAGCGCCAGCTTCCTCAATCCTACTACAATACTCTTCAACCGGTTGCCCCACTACCCCATCGATACCAGCAATGATGGGTTTATCGGTCGATTTTCGCCAATACCCAATATTTTCAAGGTATTTTTCTGCTAAAGAAGAATTATCAATTATCCGATCCTTTATTTCATAAGGAAAAGGCGATATAATTATTCCTCCGTATTTTTCAGCAAAGGGGATCTCATTTAGCGTTAAAAGGGGTGGGATTTCCAGTAAAAATGGATTGGACAAGGTTTGTTCAAGGAATGTAACCTCCAGATAAGCCATTGGGTTTATTCATTATCGACATTTGACTTTTTGCGGGTAGCCTTGTAAATATTGTAGGCGACTTTCCAACCAACGATATAGGTAATTTCCTGCCTTGAAGCAAAGGGTTGCTGAAAGCCCCAGAAAGCCGTAACACCTATTTTTTTACGAAACAGATATTTGGCTCCGGTGAGGATACGATACTTATCGGCAAAAGTCTCCGGCGCCATTACGGAGAAATGCTCGTATGAGGTGAAAAGAGTAAGTGGCTGGGTAGGCCATTTGTAGTTGATCGTAATTTTGTTACGCCAAATCAGTTCTTCCTTACGTATATAGCCATCAGCAGCTTCAGCTACATATTCACTGCGGGTTTGTAGTTCGAGAATAAAACGTTGAAAACGGGGAGCATATTTGACCAAAGCAATACCCCTGTGTTCGTTGTGATAATATCCCTTGTCATAAAAACGGGCATAGCGGTATGCCCCCGAAGCAGTTATACGCCTGATCAATTTATAATCGATACCGGCTTCGGATTGATACTTCTTTATCTCCGATGAGTTATTATCGAGTCGTAGCTCATGATTCCAGTAAAGGTCGACACCAGAACCCATGTCAAAATTTAAATCGACCTCATGCCACGATTCAATATCGGACTGAGCCACTACAGGCATTGTAGCCAAAAATACAGATAAAAGTAATGCTATCTTAGTCTTCGTCGTCGTCATTATTGGCATAATAGTTATCAGCCGAATTCTCGTCGCTGTAGTAATATATACTGATTTGTACCGTGTCCCGCAGAAAGTTGATTTTGCCAATTTCGATACGGTTTATCTTCAGGCCGGTTCGTTGTTCCAGATCTGCAATCAGTTCCTGACGTTTTTCGGGTTTTATCAGGTCTATTTTTTCGTATGTAATAATTTTACAGGATTCGTGACGAAGAAGCCAAACTTTTTCCAAACCATAGATGAGAATAACAACAATAAAATTCGTGAAGAAAATCTCAGCATAGCTGGTTTTTTTATTAGACAAGGCGTTGATTACCGAAATGCCAATGATTACGAAGAGGTATGTCATTTCTTTAATGGGCATGGGATTCGTACGATAACGAATTATCCCGAATACCGCAAACAACCCCAGTGCAAATCCCAATTGTAGCTTTACATTTCCAAGCATAAAGCATATCAGAAAGGTAATGACTGCAATCAGGATATAAGTAAACAGGTAATCCTTACGCTTGGTGATGGGATAGTACAACAAACGTACAATGATAAAAACAATCAGCAGATTGAATGAGAAACGCAACAGAAGCTCCGTAAAGCCTTTCGGATCATAAAGGTCTATTCCAAAAAGCGTAACTTTAAGTGTATCCATATGATTTTATAAGCTTTGAATTTTATATAAAAGAGGTTTAAAGGCATTAATCTTCACTTGCGAATTATATAAGGAAGCCACACCGGTACAATACTTAGAGAGCCCGCTCGGAGAGGTGTGCAGCTGATGCATAATCTCTTTCAACGGCGAATGACGTGCCGAGAAATCCTGCTTTATTTCAAGAATACCTATCTGTGGAAATTGCACCAGGCTGGCGGGATTGGCAAATTCGAGGGCATAATCCAACGTGACACGCTCAGTAAAGTTCTTATTTACCAAGGTAATTCGGATAAACCGGTTGTGAATAACTTCGCGAAGCATTTCCGAACGGTATGGAGTATATTTTTCAAGAAAACCAACTACATTGGAGTTAAAAACATTTTCCTGTGTATTCTCAATCCGTTTTTTTAGCGTCTGCCCCTTATTGTTTTTAAATTTTATCTCAAAATATTCTTTACCAGTAACATCGTAGCGCCGTTGACGGATTTTATAGCGGTTTAACCGGCCATTGTGATGGTCGTGATATAGCTGAAAATTGGGAGTATCGAAATATCGAGTAAAATACTGAAATTGTCGTTTATTGTTGATTTCCAGAATCCGATAGTAGGGCAAAGCTGCCTGCAGCACAGTAAGCAAATGGGAGGCAGTGAAAAAATATTTGGTATCGAGCCGATTCATCAGCTCAACTGCATCCATTTCCGACAACGAAATGGGATCATAAACCGAAACCAGCTTATCGACCTTCTGCTGTAGTTTTTCTATTTCACTTGTATTCATAGATATATTTTTTTCGCAGTATCATCTTTCCGCTGCCATTGTAGACAATTTTTTCCTTTTTCAGGCCATTTTCATATTTGTATTCAATGACCAATGCTTTGGTACCCTTGGGAGTCAGATGGGTTTCTTTAATTTTGTTGCCTTCGGCATCGTACTCGTAAAGCTCATGTTTTTTTTCTTTTCCATATTCATCGTATTCGATTTCCTCCAGCACATTGCCATCGTCGTCGTAACGCGTGTAACTATCCTTTACCTGACGCCCGTTGTTTTTTTCATAATCTTCGTTGTATACGGTAACCGAACGAATATGTTTTTCAAGAACTGCTTTTTTCTTTTGTGCATGCAAAGGCTGTATCGAAAAACACAAACCCAATAAGCCAAATACGATATAAGTTGTCGCTTTCATATTTTTTAAGTTACTGACTACCTTTTGGTTATACTTTAATTCTTTTATTCGCCAATCGGCCGGATGGAAATGCATATTCATTGGTTTATTGTATTTACGGAAATATGCTTGCCATCAACCTGCATTTCATTATGAGTTTAATCAAATCGTTCAGGTATTAACCGTCTATTAAAGCTTTGCTAAAATGTTTTAATCGTATCGGTAACAAACACCTCCTGTTTGTCATCGGAGATAGTGATGTATTTTTTATGGGCTACTTTTTGGGTTGCACCGGTCAAATTTCCAAAGGCATCCTCGGCCTCGGAATATACATACACTACATAATTGCCCTTGATGAGATTGGAAAAACAAAAAGTGCCATCGTAATTGGTTCGGGTTCGGATATCGTAGCTTTTATGATCCCCATAAATCAGATACACATCAACCTCCTGAGCCAACGAAATATCCTTTATTTCGTATCCATTTTTCTTGTAATTAATCAGCCAGATTTTGCCGCAGATAGTTGCATTCCCCTTCTCCAAACCAATCCCCTTAAAGGTATATAGCGTGTCAACGTTAACAATTTTTCCGGCCTTAACCTCAAATTGCGCCGACGATACTGCTACAGAACCGTCAACTTTCGAAGTATCATCGCTATACACAAACACTACATAGCTTCCATCCTTCACATCTGTAAAAGAGTATAGGCCGTTATAAGAAGAATGTGCCCGATCAACCACAGCCAACGTTCCTGCCTCACTTAAAAAAACATCAGCATCTGAGGCAGGCTGTACCCGCTGCAAATATTTAAAATCATTGTCGTATATCTTCTGCATTACCACACCCTGAACTTCTCCGGGTTCTTTTTTACATCCTGTAATCCCTATAATTATAATAAACGCAACAAAAGGTAAATAAGTCTTCATACAATTTAGTTCTTTATAATGTGGAGCGAAAATAAAAGTATTTTCCAAATAACTTCATATTTTTTTATAAATTTCTTAAAAAGAAATTAACATGTATATACGGGTATTCCCCACATATGGTTATAATTTTTGTAAAAAATTGTGATGGTGTTCTAATATCCTAAATTTTGGTATCGTAGGTATTGAAAAATTTGATAATAAATAATTTACGCAAATTTTCCGGAATGGGAACAATAAAGGTCTGACTTATTATAGAATATACAAATTTGTAAGAGAAAAATAATCAGAATCACATTTTCCGGATTACACTACCCATATTTATTAACAATCGATAACGGAAAAAATAATTTTACCTCCTCTATTTTTATTACTTTCGCTGAAAATTTAAAGGCAGAAAATGGTCAGACTGATAAAATATTTGTGGCAACTTCTTATGAACAAATATTTTCTTGCCACGTTTTTTTTTCTGCTATGGCTGATTTTGTTCGATCAGAATAATTGGCTGGATCGTGCAAGAATGCTTCGCAAAAAGCGTCAAATGGAAGAGTCGATTAAATTTTACCGGGAAAAAATAATTGAAGATAAAAAACGACTGCACGAATTGCAAACCGACCGTGAAAATCTGGAAAAGTTTGCCCGTGAACAATATTACATGAAACGCGATAACGAAGACATTTTTATTTTGGAAGATGACATGGGTACGAGTGAACATTAACCCCCGAGCAGATGTAAGATGAAACCATCAGTAGGCCAGAAAATTAATAAGAGGAATTTTTATAACCAAAAGTGAATCAGTAATTTAACGATTATTTTGAATGAAACGAACCTGTTGATGCTGTAAACACAACAAACCGAATGAAACGAACTTGTGAGTTCCATGCGGCCGAGAGGCTAATAAAAGAAGGTAAGTATAACCATATGAAAGTCAGTTACTTATAAAAATAGTTTCGGATGAAACGAGCATGTTGACGCCGTAAACACAACAAACAGATGAAAATATATAACATGCGAGTTCCATCCGGCCGAGAGGCTAATAAAAGTAAGGTAAGCATAACCAAAAGGAAGTCAGTAACTTAAAAATTATTTTCGGATGAATTCATGCAAAAAGCTAAATAGGATACGTCACATTGCCACTATTTTGCTTTTCTATCTGGCAGGGTCGACCTCATTATCGGCCCAGCTCAATGTTACCCATTGGCTCAACTCGGGTCGCGACAAACTTATCGACAGCGACAATATGGGAGCCATGGAATATCTGAATACGCTCATACGGTTTATTCCCGATCTCGATGAAGCCTACTATTTACGAGCTGTATCAAAATACAATCTGGGCGATTACCGGGGTGCGCTTGAGGATTTGAATAAAGCCATTGAAATTAAACCCTACTTCTCCTATTACTACCTTTACCGTGGAGAGGTAAAAAACAGACTTTACGATCTTTATGGAGCCAGAGAGGATTTTGATAAATCCATTGAACTTAAAGCCAATAACCCCGATACCTATTTAGGACGGGGAATTAATTCACTGATGCAGAAAAAATACGAAGAGGCATACAATGATTTTAACATGGCCGTCAGCCTTGATAAAAAAAATGCTCACGCCTATCTTTATCGAGCACTGGCACTGCAAGCGATGGAAAAGAACAAGGAAGCTATTCCCGATTTCGACCGTGCCATCCAGCTGAGCCCCATGACTTCGGATTTTTACGTTCGTCGCGGTCGAAACTATATGGAACTCAAGGATACTTCTTCGGCACTGTCTGATTTCAACTATGCCATCAGCATTGACTCTATCAACTCTTTTGCCTACTACAATCGGTTCATGGTACATCTCGACAGGGGCGACACCTTGGCTGCTCTTAACGACCTGAATATGGTTATACGCCTCGACCCCGAGAACGCCCTTTGTTATTTTCAACGTGCTGAAATAAAATCAAAAAAGGGTGATTTGGCCGGTGCAATCGACGACTACAACACGGTCGTCCGGATTAATCCGAATAATGTTTTCACCTACTTCAACCGTGGTATTGTGTACTTTATGCTCCGCAAATGGAGAAACGCTATCGACGATTATTCCAAAGCCATTGAGCTTAATCCCGAATTTGTAGCAGCCTACTACAACCGTTCCATAGCATGGCGACAATTAGGTGACCTTAAACGGGCAAAACAGGATTTTGACAAAGCCCTTCAGATTAATAACGAAAAAAATAACAACCGCGAAAGCAGCCTCGATTCGAGTCAACTGGCAAAAATTATCACCTTCAAGGCCGATTTTGACAAAGGAAACGTAAGCGTAGCCCAAAATCTTGAAATGGGAATTACTGCATTTGCCGATTTTCAATTTACCTATCTGCCCTCCGATTCTGTCAGTAACCTAAAATTATCGCAAAGCGAGATGATTCCCGACCTGTATGGTCATCAGGCCGAAAATAAAATACTGCTGATTAGCTACCGGCAATTTGCGTTATCGCCCGATACGCTCGAAAAATTACTTGCCCGATACGATACATTGAACCTTACCGACCGTACCCGCCCGCTCATCTTGGCCAGGGCAGCCCTTAAAGCAATGCGCCAGAATTATAGCGCTGCCATTGCCGATTGCGACCTCATTATTCGCTATTATCCCGATTACCTTTGGGCTTACTTTATGCGCGGGGCTATTCGTTTTAAACTTATTAATTTGATAAAAACCATTAAAAGTCAAAACCTGCAATACTATTACATCGGTAAAGGCCCTCAGACAAAAACCACCAATGCCCCCGAAGATTACGATGAGGTAATAGCAGATTATCAAAAGTGTATTGCGCTTAATCCAAAGTTTGTCTACACCTATTTCAACCTGGCCAATGTCGAAATCGAAAAAGCCAACTTCGAAAAAGCTATTGATCTATATTCGCAAGCCATAGAGTTGAATCCCAAATTTGCTGAAGCATACTTCAACCGGGGATTGACCTACATTTATCTGCAAAAAAATGCCGAAGGCTGCAAAGATTTGAGCAGGGCCGGCGAAACAGGTATAGCCAATGCTTATCCGATTATCCGAAAATATTGTAATAACTGAAAGCATTATGGAAATAACATTAAATCATGGTAGTGGCGGACGAATCTCACATCAGCTGATCTCCGGAATGTTTCTGAAATACTTTGATAATCCCATATTGTCGCAACTGACCGACTCAGCTGTTTTATCCCTGCCCGAAAGTACTTTAGCCTTTACCACCGACAGCTATGTAATCGATCCTATTTTCTTTCCCGGAGGCAATATTGGCAAGCTGGCGATATGCGGTACCATTAACGACCTGTCGGTTTCGGGAGCTATTCCCCAACACCTTAGCGCAGCCGTTATTCTCGAGGAAGGGTTTTCTCTGAACGAACTCGAAATCATTATCCAATCCATGAGCGAAGAAGCTCGTAAAGCCGGGGTGACCATTGTTACTGGCGATACCAAGGTAGTCCCCAAGGGAAAAGGCGATAAAATATTTATTACAACCTCGGGGATAGGAATTCTCAAGCCCGAGTTTAGCGATATTTCCTTGGGCCGTCGTGTCCGGCCCGGCGATAAGATTATTGTCAATGGTACGCTGGGCGACCATGCCATTGCCATTTTGGCTGCGCGTGAGGCTCTTCATTTCGAGACCCCTTTGTTGTCGGACTGTGCTGCCTTGAACCATCTGATTCAGGCAATCCTAAACATTTGTCCCGAAATAAGCTTTATGCGCGATATTACCCGGGGAGGACTTGCTACCGTTGCCAACGAACTAAGTCAAAAAATCCAGTTAGGAATAGCCTTAGACGAATCGCAGATTCCCATTCACGAAAGCACTCTGGGTATTTGTGAAATATTTGGTTTTGATCCGCTTTTTCTGGCCAATGAGGGCAAAATTTTAATTACCGCTCCAGCCCATAAAGCCGAAGAAATAATTCAAACAATGCAAACCTTCCCCGAAGGGCACAATGCTGCCATTATCGGAGAAGTAGTTGACGAACATCCCGGACAAGTGGTATTGCAAACTATTACAGGGGGAAAACGACTGATCGAAATGCCGGCAGGGGTACAACTACCAAGAATATGTTGAAACAGCAGCAGCTATCTGAGAATTACTCTATTTAAGAATGTTATTTAAATGCAGTAATTCTTTGTCAACTTCTTTTTTGATTTTGGTAATCTTATCAAGCGGTACCTGTACAATACTTCCTTTGACTATACCAATCATCACGTTTTTTTGACCGTGCAACAAGGCTTCAACGGCGGCATTACCCATTCTGCTTGAAATAATCCTATCGAAAGCTGTGGGGGAACCTCCCCGTTGAATATGCCCCAGAATGGTAGTTTTAACATCCGACTCAGGAAATTCTTTTTTAAACTTTTCGGCAATTTCGAATGTACTTCCTTCTGTTTCACCTTCGGCAACAATAATAATACTCGATTTGTGTATATTACCCCTTTGCTTCATCAGATTACAGAGGCTTTCAAACTGACCCGAAATTTCAGGAATCATAAGTCCCTCAGCTCCACAAGCTATTGCGCTTTGTAATGCCAGAAATCCCGATTCTTTTCCCATCACCTCAACAAAAAAGATTCTATTCATGGCATTAGCGGTATCTCTTATTTTATCAACAGCTTCAACTACCGTATTCAATGCAGTATCATAACCAATAGTATATTCCGTACCATAGATATCATTATCGATTGTTCCCGGAACCCCAATTACGGGTATATCATGCTCCTGAGCAAAAGCAGCAGCCCCTTTAAAAGATCCATCTCCACCGATAACTATCAATGCATCAATAGAATGTGCTTTTAATACATCATAAGCTCTTTGCCGACCTTCGCGGGTGTGAAATTCTTTGCACCGAGCTGTTTTAAGAATCGTTCCTCCCTGACCCAGTATCCCGCTAACATCATATTTTGTTAAAGGAATAATATCATCATCAATTAAGCCCTGATAACCTCTTCGAATTCCAGCTACTTCTTTGTTCTCAAACAAGGCAGCACGAGTTATTGCCCTGATGGCAGCATTCATACCCGGAGCATCACCCCCCGAAGTCAATACCCCAATTTTATTAAATTTCAACATATCTGACATTTAAAATTAACATTTTTTAATGTGAGACATCTTCAAAAATGTTGCCAAATGTAATACTATTTTTTATCAAAAGAAATATCTTTGTTTTGGCAATGGAGTTTGCTTTAATTGCAATAGTGCTGATGACTCCTATTAATTATTAATAGGTTTATTTTTTATGGAAAATATTTGGTTGATTGCTGCCCTGTGGATGGGTATGGCTCTTGTAGCAAGTCTTATTTCTATTCGAATTGGTATTTCAGTTGCATTAATTGAAATTTTGGTGGGCGTTGTCGCCGGGAATTTTTTAGGAATTCATCAAACTACGCAATGGATTGATTTTTTGGCTATGCTGGGGAGTGGTGTTTTAACTTTCCTGGCGGGGGCAGAAATAGATCCTGCTTCTTTGAAGGCAAATTTTAAAGCAAGCCTTATTATTGGAATACTCTCATTTGGTATTCCGTTTATTTGCGTTTGGATGATAGCCCAACATCTATTGGGATGGGGTTTACAACAGGCGCAGATTGCCGGCGTGTCGCTTTCAACTACCTCAGTTGCTGTTGTGTATGCGGTAATGATCGAGAAAAAACTCAGCGACACTTCTCTTGGTAAGATGATTCTGGCTGCTTGTTTCATTACTGATTTTGGAACTGTACTTGCGCTGGGGGTATTATTTGCCAATTTTAATATTTGGATGGTTGTCTTTGTAGCAGCATTGTGTATCATGCTGTGGTTTATGCCCAAATGGACAAAATACCTAATAGGGCATTTGGGAACAAATAAGGTAAGTCAGCCCGAAGTGAAATTTATCCTTTTAGTACTGTTTTTTTTAGGAGGGCTTGCTAACATGGCAAAAAGCGAAGCCGTACTACCCGCCTACCTGATAGGATTGGTAGTTGCAGGCGTATTTGTACGGGATAAAACACTGGTTGACCGCATGCGTACCATTGCCTTTACCATTTTTACACCGTTTTATTTTATGAAAGCCGGATTATATGTTTCATTACCTGTAATATGGTTTTCTCTGGGCATTATTGTTTTATTCCTTTTGATAAAAATTGTTACCAAAATTATTGGTGTTTATCCGTTTTCAAGAGTATTCCAAATGCGTAAAAAAGAAGCTTCCTACACTACCTTGCTCATGGCAACCGGCTTGACCTTTGGAACAATATCAGCATTATTCGGATTGAATAATCATATCATTGACCAAAAACAATATACCATTTTGGTAACAGTTGTTATCCTCAGCGCCATTATTCCCACGCTAATTGCTCAAAAATTCTTCCAGCCCGAAGTTAATACCATGATTGCATGGGGAAGGCTCAGAAGAATAACAGAACGTAGTAATAATAAAAATAAAAGGAGGGCAAAATGAAGTACAAAAACATTCTTGTTGCTTATGATGGTTCCGAGGGAGCCAAAAAAGCATTAGACAACTCACTGGTTTTGGCAAAAACTTTTAATTCAAAATTAACAGCTTTATGGGTTGGCGGTTTCAGACCCTATTACCACGAAACGGTAGCCGAGATCGATGAAGAAAACAAAGCAATTGATTCTTTTTCGACAAAAATGAAACAGGAAATCAAACTTAAGTCTAAAGAAGCGGGCTTTGAAATCGAATATGTTCATCTGCAAGGTAATCCTGCTAAATTGATTGTTGAATTTGCCGAAAAAAATAACATCGATTTAATTGTAATCGGTTGTGGTGGCCATTCAGGTCTTTGGGGCAATAACCTTGGTCATGTTACCGATAAAGTAAGCGAGAATGCCAAGTGCAATGTATTGATAACTAGAAAATAAAACAGATGGAGATTGAAAGAAAATTTCTGGTAAATAAGGAATTATGGCAAAAGTCTACTAAACCTGCAGGACAACACATTACTCAGGGTTATTTATCAGTCGACAGAAATAAAACCATAAGAATCCGCATAACCGAATCAGGTAGCTATATGACTATTAAAGGGAAAACCACTAATATCTCAAGAGAAGAATATGAATTTCCGGTTCCTTGTGAAATGGCTACCGAGATTATTCAGAAATTTTCCGAAGGCATTATCGAAAAAGTGCGCTATAAAGTACCCTATAAAGGAAAGATCTGGGAAGTGGATGAATTTTTAGGGGACAATGTGGGACTACTTATTGCCGAAATAGAATTAACACACGAGCAAGAGAATTTTGAGTTACCTGAATGGGTGGGCAAAGAGGTATCCAACGATCCACGATATTTTAATGCCTCATTAGCCATGCATCCCTTCACTAAATGGTGAATCCTTTGTCAGTCTGAGCGAATTACAATTTAATTGCAATAACTTACGGAATTTGACCTGCTGGCCGATTAGGACAGTAGATAAATACAGAGTACTACCGTTGTGATAGCAAACAACAAGGGGAGTTCATTTCATCGTCAAAAAATTATAAAAATGATAAAATCGATAAAAATAGACACCGCCACGAAATTTGTGGTTTTGTTGGGTTTCATTAGTTTGTTTTCGGACATGACTTACGAGGCAGCCCGTAGTATCAATGGATCGTTTCTTCGGCTTCTGGGAACAAATGGAACAACTGTGGGAATAGTAGCCGGCATTGGTGAATTATTCGGATATGGATTGAGATTCATATCTGGTTACCTGGCCGATAAGACAAAAAAATACTGGCTGATATTAATGACAGGTTATCTGCTAAACCTGTTTTCTGTTCCCTTATTGGCCTTTGCAGGATACTGGCAGCTTGCCGTAGTACTAATGATTACCGAACGTATCGGAAAGGCATTGCGCACCCCCGCCCGAGATGCTCTTCTATCTTTTGGCACACAAAAAATGGGACGTGGCTGGGGGTATGGATTACACGAAGCAATGGACCAAATTGGAGCCATAATCGGACCTTTACTGGTAAGTGCCGTTCTTTTTTACCGCCATCAGGATTATTCTATGGCATTCGGCATACTTGTCTTCCCTGCTTTCATTGCCTTCAGCATACTATTAATTTGCAAATACCTTTATCCCAAACCCGAAAATCTCGAAATTAAAACTACCTCAATTGTTTCACAGGGTTTTCCCAAAAAATACTGGATTTATATTCTGGCCGTCATTTTTATCGCTGCGGGTTATGTCGATTTTCCATTGATTGCTTATCATTTCAAGTCAAAAGCCTTGATGAGCGATTCGGTCATTCCTATTTTCTATGCTGTTGCCATGGCAACAGATGCTATAGCAGCACTAATATTTGGAAAACTGTTTGATAAAATTGGCATCAAAACACTCCTGCTTGCCATACTGATTTCGGCATTCTTTGCCCCAATGGTATTTTTAGGCGGATTCTACTGGGCACTTGCAGGCATGATAATCTGGGGAATTGGCATGGGGGCTCAGGAATCCATTCTTAAGGCCGAAATAGCTGAAATGATACCCTCCGATAAACGGGGAACCGCATTTGGTTCTTTCAATGCTGCTTATGGATTGTTTTGGTTTGCCGGTAGCGCAGTCATGGGATATTTATATGACTTCTCCTTAAAGGGACTTATATTGTTTTCCATAGCCGCACAATTAATCGCCGCCAGTGTAATTTTCTATCTTATTCGTAGACAGACACAAAAAAGTTAAATTTGAACAAAAAAGAGTAAATAATGTGGTGGATTTATGCTTTACTATCAGCCTTTTTTGCAGCTCTAACAGCTATTCTGGCAAAGATCGGAATTAATGGTATTAACTCCGATTTGGCCACTGCAATACGGACAATCTTTATTTTATTTATAGCATGGACCATTGTCTTCTTCAGAAAAGAATTAATAGGAATCCATAATTTATCCAAAAACAACTGGCTTTTTCTTGGTTTATCAGGAATTGCTACAGGATTATCGTGGATTTTTTATTTTAAAGCATTGCAAGTCGGTAAGGTGTCACAAGTTGCCCCTATTGATAAGTTAAGTGTTGCTATTGCCCTGATTTTGTCAGTTACCCTGTTGCACGAAGTAGTCACCTGGAAAATAGTTTTGGGAACATGCCTTATAATAATGGGATCCATTATAATCATCATATAAACCGGAAATTTTTTTTTCGCTCTATATTGACCCCATTTATATCTATAAGGATATCTGGGGAATTTGGTACAGCCGGAAGGCTCCGTGCCCCAACTCATGCGCAGCTATCCGGGCTACCCCCTCGACGCTTACGTTGTTCAAAAAGATAAACCCACACTGCCCATTAATGGGCATATAGCCCTGACGGGGGTCGGTGGTGGTTTCTCAACGCTTAGCATCTTTCAGATGCTAAGCGTATGAATATTCGGAAAAAAACATCCGGGTGTAATATGGTGCGTGAAACAAGGGATTGCGAGAATATATCCATGTTTCGCCCTTACTATAAAAGATAATACTACATTACGCTCTTATAAACAGCTATAAGATCCTGAACCTCTTTAATCTTACTATCCTTCCATCTTTCTATGATATACCGTGCTGTACGCCTATCTAATACATAGAGTGTATAATTTTCTTCTTTTGTTAAAGTAAACGAATCTCCTCCTTCAATTGCCATTAATGCATATCTCCATTGTACCCCATTTTTATACCTTATCATTTCTTTTATCTCTTGTTCTCCCATAAACATAATTGAAAACTGAAAGTAGAAAAATGTACCAGGCGGATAGTCAGCAAATGGACAGGTAGAACAAGCTCTAAAAACATTTGACCA